>CAACWL010000910.1_pt1 | contig 10065 bp, 9 predicted proteins | sample 2275641 | NCBI WGS metagenome assembly CAACWL01 (sample SAMEA5312462, study PRJEB27640) | indoor metagenome | biome: indoor environment; feature: uncontrolled; material: polymer tiles stone | place: Germany | collected 2014-07-07 | reverse complement strand
CAACCTTCAAATGCATCGATCATATCTTCTTCTAATTCTTCCGGTATTTCCTGAGTACCTTTGTTATCATCTAAAATAACATAAGCAATACCTTCATCATCATAATCATATATATCAGGTGCCGCTGCACCACAAGCACCGCAAGCGATACATGTATCCATATCAACGATCGTATATTTACCTGCCATATTTTTTCGCCTCCTCACACTTTCATGCTACACTAGTTATAACATACATAACTATTTTAGTGATAGTTAAGCACATTTTCAACAAAAATATTTCAAGGTGACAATAATGAAAACGATTAATCGGTATATAAAGACGCATTACCTAACAGATAAATCAGTCAAAAGTTTATGGAAATTATTGATTGGTGCGCGAACACAGCAGACTTATTTTGATGCAGTGATGCAAGATCTATTACCAGTTTATGAATTGTATCCAAATGTTTCATTTGATGCAGTCACTCGGCTCGTTCATAATGATAGTGATGTAAATTTTAATCATAATAATGATCTTAAACTATATCCATACTTTTACTATGCAAGTGAGTTATCTTTTACATCCTTTGTTCTATTGCTTCAAACAGTTTCTGAATATCTCTATCATTCTTCTGACTATTTACCTAGTTCAAATCGTTTATTTATACAGCAGCAAGTAAAATATCTTTTTATGAAGATTAAAAAAGATGATGAATTTATTTTGTTAGCTCATGAAGTAGATGATTTGTCGCAGTTTATCTTTAAAGAGGCCGGTACCTGTTATTTTATACATTTTCTGCATGGTCATCAAATAAGACCTGATAGTTATGAACAAATATCTAAACAATTTAACTTAAGTATTGATGAGATAAAATCACAAATGATCATCGAAAAGAATTTGATGCTTCATGCATTTAAGACACGCAAATATAAGTTATTAAGTTATCTGTATGTCAGAACGCCTTTACATATCAATACGAGTGATACTTATCAGCGTTTAATTAATGGTGACTCAATAGACACAATTCAGCGAAATAAATCAGTAAGAATACATACGATACAAGATCATATTATTGAAATATTGATTAAAGACTATCCACTTGATACTACATTTTATCTAGCAGAACAAGAATATATAGCCATTAAAGAAATGATAAAAAACAATCGCTTCGGGAAACTAAAGACATTATATGAACTTTCGCCAATAAAAGATTATTTTAAATTAAAAATCGCAATCGTAAAATATAAAATGGAGCAATGCAAATGAAAGCAATCAATAAAATTTTACAAGAGACCTTTGGTATAGAAAGCTTACGAGAAAATCAAATTAAAATTGTGCAAAAGATTCTTGAGGGGAGTGATGTATTAGCGCTTCTACCAACAGGTTCAGGGAAATCATTAACTTTCCAGTTACCGATGCTGATAAATAATAAAAAAACCATTGTAATATCACCATTAATTGCATTAATGGAAGATCAGGTTATGCAGCTTAAACAAAAAAAGATTAAAGCATGCTGTATACACAGTCAGTTAGATGATATGGACAAACAATTATTGTTATCTCATGTTGAAACATATGATTTTATATACTGTTCACCTGAATGGCTTGTTACAAATGGTCTGAATTATTTAAAGCACTATCCCTGTGAAGCTATCGTTATAGATGAAGCACATTGCATTTCGGAGTGGGGATTTGAATTCAGACCCCATTATTTGATGATTGATGAAATAGTATCATATTTTGATGCACAGGTTATTGCATTAACCGCCACTGCAAATGATCAAGTAATCTCAGATATTCAGCACGTTATTAAAAGGAAATTAACTGTAATGGATTATTTAACGGAGAGGGAGAATATCTTTTTATCCGTAGTAAATACAAATGATGATACAGACAAATTGTCCTTTATTTTAGAAGCTTTAAAAGCATCTGCTGCAACTGTAATTTATTTTTCTTCAAAGAAACAAGTCGAATACGTATATAGATATCTTTTAGAGCAAGGTATAATGGTGGAACGCTATCATGCAGATATGCAATATGAAGAAAGGATGTCCGTACAGCAGCGTTTTATGAATGATGAAATACAGGTGATTTGTGCAACGAATGCATTTGGTATGGGCGTTAATAAATCAAATATTAGAACAGTAATACATTATCATATGCCAAAATCAATTTTTCAGTTTATTCAGGAGATAGGTAGAGGAGGCAGAGATGGTGAATTATCACAATCTATTTTGTTGTATAGTCCTAATGATGAGATACTTCCATATCGACTCAATGAATTAAATGAATTGAGTGTGGCAGAAATAGATTTGTATTTTCAAGGTGCAGTACTATCTGAAGAAAAGCAAATATTGTTAAAAATTCTTTCGGAAAAGTATAATAGAAAAGAAGTAGTAGAAAAAATCAAGCATCACCAGCAAATGAAACGAACAGCATTGATACAGATGATGGAATATATACATGAAAAAAATTGTTTTACGCAAAAACTAAATTATTTCAGTTTAAACATGCAAAATGTAACGGATATACAAAGTATGGAGCAAGAAAAAAATAGTTTGAAATGTAAAAGTTGTGCGCAATGCAATGAACAAGTTAAAATCTCGTTTGAACAGCAAAATTATCATATTCAAAAAAAGTTCGGAAAAACGCTTCTAAATCAACTGTTTAATGATTTATATGTCTTTACTTAAGCAACATATTTTGTCTATAATAAGTATGTATTATTAAAATATTAATTAAGTGGGTGGATATTGTGTCAAGAGATAATTTCAAAGATGAATTTGAAAAAAGTAAACAGAAAATTGAACGTGAAAGTCATGAATTGACAGACCAAGATCAAACTGTTGAAAATGAAGCAGTTAATGAAGATAATGTGGATAGTGAACAATTAAATAAAGCTGAATCAAATGAAATATTTCCACCACGCGGGGCTTCAAGAAGAAATCGATCTCAGGAACGAAAAAATCGTGAAAAATCAATTCAACCCGATGAAAAAGTAACTTACGATGCACATACAGATAAAGATGCTGTTGAAACTAACGAAGAAGTGGTTAAAGAAAATAAAAAAAGAGATCGATCAATTATTGCATCAGCAACAGGTGTTGGTGGAAGCGTAGTTGGAAATGTTGCTTCTAATAAAACTGGTATCCATGGTAATAAGAACAATAAAAATACAGCTGAACAACTGTCAGAAAAAGAATCATCACAAAAAGAATCTAAGAATAATAATAAGAAAAAAGCTGCAGCAGGTGCTGCGGTAGTTGGTGCGGGTGCAACTGGTCCTGCCTCAAATGCAACAGCAGCAAATAAAAAGCAGCAGGACCATAAAAAGAGTGAAGACAAAAAAGAAGATGAGGGTAATGGAATGAAGAAGTATTTACCGTTTCTTGCAGCAATATTGTTATTGATCCCTATTATTATCTTATTAAGTAACTTTATTAATAATCAGGATGAAGGCAAACCTAAAACAGAAGAAGTTGTTGTTAACAAGGGTAAAGAAAATAAAGATAAAACTGCAGCAACTAAATCGACTGAAGAAAAATCAACAGAAGAAAAATCAACAGAAGAAAACACTAAAACAACTGAAGACGCAACAACTGAGAATGCAGTAGCAGAGAAAGAAAGTACAGAAGATACTACTGCAAATTCAAATAATAATGGTACTGCAACAAACAACACTGATACAGCAACAAATAGTAACAGTACAACTACAAATAATAATGCCGAAAATGCCACTTCAACTAATAGTACAGTGACTAATGGTGGTGCATCACATGTTGTTGGTGCAAAAGAAAACTTGTACCGTATCGCAATTAAATATTATGGCAGTGGCTCACCTGAAAACGTTGAAAAAATAAGAAGAGCAAATGCTATTTCAGGTAATAATCTTTCAGCTGGTCAAACATTAGTAATTCCAGAATAATTAAATACAAAGGGGATGGATTTATGTACTTAAAAACAATTATGATACCTAAAGAAAAATGCTACGTTGCAAATCCTAATGACACAATTAAAAGTGTTTTGGATAAATTAGAGCATCATGGTATTGACGGTATGCCTGTAGTAGAAGAAGGAAAATATTTAGGTACCGTTACAAAATATGAAATCTTTAGACATTTCTTCTTTATGAAAACGCCGAAATTACGTGATGAATTTGTTGAACAGACAAAAATTGGTGATATATTACCGTTAGATGAATACAGTGTAAATGATTCAACTTTCTTTGAAGAATCATTTTTAACTTTACAGGATTTTCCGATACTCAGTATTATTAATGACCGCAATGAATTTTTAGGTGTGGTCACGCGATATGATGTTATGGAACAATTTAAATCTGCATTTGGTATGAGTAAACCGGGTGTACGTATTGCGATTACTTCTATTGATGCAGAAGGACGTATTAAACGTCTAGCTTCAGCTTTATCTAAATTTAAATTAAATGCGATTTCGTTTGTTACATTTGATGAAACAGATAAAATGCATCGCAGAATGATTGTTAAAGTTGAAGACCATAAAAATATTAAGAAGTTTACTAAATATTTAAAACAAAATGGATTTAAAGTATTAGATATTCAGGAAGATAATTAATAAAAGAGGACTCTTTAGCCGGAGTCTCTTTTTTTTCGGAAGGTGAAACGAGTGTTTAAGATTGAAAGTATTATTATTGGAGCAGGTCCATGTGGATTATCTGCAAGTATAGAACAGAAAAAAGCTGGCATTGAAAATATTGTCATTGAAAAAGGAAATGTGGTTGAAGCAATCTATAATTATCCAACACATCAAACATTCTTCTCTACTAGTGAAAAGTTAGGGATCGGTGATGTACCCTTTATTGTAGAAGAGCATAAACCGAAAAGAAACCAGGCATTAGTATATTATCGCGCAGTGGTCAAGCATCATGATTTAACAATACATGCGAATGAAGAAGTGATTAAAGTTGAAAAACTTCATGATAGTTTTGTCGTAAGTACGAGTAAAGCGACGTATGAATGTACATATCTTACAGTTGCGACTGGTTATTATGGTCAGCATAATACACTCGCTGTTCCAGGAAGTGACCTGCCAAAAGTTCACCATTATTTTAAAGAGGCACATCCATATTTTGATCAGGATGTATTAATCATCGGTGGAAAGAATTCAGCGATTGATGCTGCTATAGAACTAGAGAAAGCTGGTGCACGTGTCACTGCAGTGTATAGAGGAAGTACTTATTCTAAAAGTGTGAAACCGTGGATTTTACCGCTCTATGAATCTCTTGTTAATCATGAGAAAATCAAATTATATTTTGAAAGTCATATAACAAACATCGATGAATCAACTGTTTCGATTAATACGCCCGACGGTGAAATCAATATAAAAAACGATACAGTGTTTGCAATGATCGGTTATCATCCGGATTATGAATTTTTAGCATCAATGGGTATTGAACTTGTGACAAATGAATATGGGACTGCGCCATTTTATGATCGCGAAACAATGGAAACAAATGTCGAAAATCTGTATATAGCTGGTGTTATTGCAGCAGGTAATGATGCCAATACAATTTTTATCGAGAATGGAAAATTTCATGGTGGTATGATTGTAGAAAGCATTTTAGCTAAAAAGTCAAAATAAAAATAGGACAGCAATGTCCTATTTTTATTTGCTGAAATAAGTATTTAAATCATCTTGATTCAAATGATTGCTTAAAGCAATTAATAGTTTAAGTCTTGCTTTCTGACCGTTTAATCCATTCGAGAAAATAAGTCCTTTTTCTTTTAATTCATAGCCACCACCTTCATAGTGATATGTATTACTTGTAATGCCGTTAAAACAGCGAGATACAAGTACTACTGGAATTTCTGCATCAATCAGTTTATTGATGCCGGCTAAACTAGAAGGCGGTAAATTTCCCTGTCCTAGTGCTTCGATTACTAAGCCATCGTAGTTTTGATCTGCAAAGAATGAAAGTAATGCTTCATCAAGATCACTATGTGCTTTGATTAATCCAACTTTTTTTGTTTCATCTACTTTTACAAGTGGATGATTCAATATCGGTAAATGATGGAAATAAACATTATTTTTAGTGACGATACCGAGTGGTCCGTAATTAGGACTCTGGAAAGTACTCGTATTAGATGTGTGTGTTTTAGTGACGTTAGTTGCACTATGAATTTCATCGTTAAATACGACTAATACGCCTTTATTTTGACTTGCTTCGTGACATGCGACTTTTATCGCAGAAATATAGTTATATAGTCCATCTGATCCAATCTCATTTGAAGAACGCATTGCACCAGTTAATATGACAGGAATACTCACATTCAGTGTTAAGTCCAGAAAATATGCAGTTTCTTCTAAAGTATCGGTTCCATGAGTGATTACGATACCATCATAATTCTCATTATAGATTTCCTGAATAATTTTCTTTCTAAGTTCATTCATGTGCTGAATGGTAATATGTGGTGAGGGCACTTGAAAAGGGTGGATTTCAGTAATATTAGCATAAGCATCTAACTGGATATTCGACATCGGATTGACTTCGTTTGTTGTAACGTATCCTTCCGTATTTTCCGACATACTGATTGTACCGCCAGTATGCATCACAAGAATATTTTTCATTTTTATCCTCCAAATATACAACGTATAACTACTATGATAAAATAATTAAGATTAAACGACAAGGTAGGTAATAAGATGAAAAAGATAAATATTGCAGTGGATGGTCCTGCTGCTGCTGGAAAAAGTACCATTGCAAAACTTGTCGCAGCTGAGCTTGGCATGGTTTATGTCGATACAGGTGCGATGTACCGTGCGATTACACTTGCGCATTTAGCACAACCTGTAATGGATTTAGAAACGCTCGTTCAAAATATCAATTTGAAAATCGTAAATGACAACGGTCAAAAAATTTATTTGAATGGTGAAGATGTTTCCGAACGCATTCGGGAAAATGATGTTACTTTGAATGTAAGTCATGTGGCAAGTCAAAAAGCTGTAAGAGAAAAATTAGTGGGTATTCAGCAGGAATTGACAGCTGCAAAAGGTGTTGTAATGGATGGACGAGATATCGGTACACATGTGATTCCTGATGCAGAACTTAAAGTATATATGATAGCTTCAGTTACCGAACGGGCTGAAAGAAGACTAATCGACAATCAGCAGCGTGGAATTGAAGCAAATTTCGAAGATCTCGTTAAAGATATAGAACGTCGTGATCATCTCGACATGACTCGGGAAATTTCACCTTTAGTTAAAGCGAATGACGCTATAGAGATTGATACAACTGGCATGACGATAGAAGCGGTGAAAGATAAAATCATTACATTAGCACGTGAAATTATTGAGAATTAAAGCGAATTTCTTGACTTTATCGTCAATTTATAAGAAGTTTATTATAAGCTATAAGCTGTAAACTTTGAGGAGGAGTCCCTAATGACAGAAGAATTTAACGAAAACATGATTTTAGAAATTAATGAAGGTGACAAAGTAAAAGGCACTGTTCAATCAATTGAAGAGAAACATGTTGTATTGCAATTAGATGGTGCTAAATATGATGGAATTATTCCAATCAGCCAATTATCAAGCTTACGTGTTGAGAACGCGGAAGATGTTGTTAAAGTTGGCGATGAAATTGAAGCGTATGTGACTAAAATTGAAGATAAAGAAGAAGATGGTCACTACATCTTATCTAAACGTAAATTAGATGAATCTGAATCATTTGAAACTTTACAACAAAAATTTGAAAACGGTGAAACTTTAGAAGCTGAAGTTAAAGAAGCTGTTAAAGGTGGATTGGTTGTTGATGTTGGCTTACGTGGTTTTATCCCGGCATCATTAATTTCTACAAGCTATATTGAAGATTTCTCTGATTATGTTGGAAAAGTATTAACTTTAAAAATTGAAGAGTTAGATCAAGAAAAAAATAGAGTGATCTTAAACCATAAAGTGATTGAAGCTGAAGAAAATAAAGCTTTAAAATCAGAACGTCTGCAACAATTGGAAGTAGGTGCAGTTGTTGAAGGTGAAGTGCTACGTATGACAAACTTCGGTGCCTTCGTAGATATTGGCGATGTTGATGGATTAGTTCATATTTCTCAAATCACACATGACCATATTGATAAAGTAGAAGACGCATTATCAGTAGGTGATAAAGTTAAAGTTAAAATTTTAAGTGTTGATCCTGAAAATGAGCGTGTATCATTATCTATTAAAGCTGCATTACCTGGACCATTTGAAACAATTGATGAAAAATTCAAAGTTGGAGATGTGGTTGAAGGTGAAGTAATGCGTCTAGCGAACTTCGGTGCATTTGTTGAGATTGATAAAGGTTTACAAGGACTTGTTCATATTTCTCAAATCAGTCACGATCATATTGGAAATCCAAGTGAAGTATTAGAAGCTGGTCAAAAAGTAAAAGTTAAAATTTTAGATATTAATAAAGAAGAAAAACGTATCGGTTTATCTATTAAAGCAACTGAAGAACAAACTGAAGACTTTGATACTTCTTATTTAAATAATCAAACTATAACTGACGAAGACGCACCAACTTTAGGTGATGTTTTCGGAGATAAATTCAAAGGTTTAAATTTATAATATAGTTTTTAGATGTCGATATGTATACAGATTATACTGTATACATATCGGCATTTTTTATATCGATTTGATAAACACACTTTCTGTGTTAAAATAGAACAGATATTATTTGAGAGGAAGAACAAAATTGACAAAACCAACAATAGCGATTGTAGGCCGAGCGAATGTCGGCAAATCTACAATCTTCAATAGGATTATCGGAGAGCGTGTCTCAATAGTAGAAGATACGCCGGGGATTACGAGAGATAGAATTTATTCAAGCGGCGAGTGGTTAACACATGAGTTCAATATAATTGATACTGGTGGTATAGAACTTGGTGATGAACCTTTCCAGGAACAAATTCGTGCGCAAGCTGAGATTGCAATCGATGAAGCAGATGTCATTATTTTCATGGTTAATGGCCGCGATGGTATTACGATTGAGGATGAATTTGTAGCGAAATTATTATTTAAATCAAGTAAACCAGTGGTACTGGCAGTGAATAAAATTGATAATCCAGAAATGCGTACAGATATTTATGAGTTTTATTCTTTAGGATTTGGAGAACCTTTCCCGATTTCTGGTTCACACGGTTTAGGTATTGGTGATTTACTGGATGAAGCAAGTAAACATTTTCCTGAACAACCTGAAGAGGAATATGATGATAATGTCATTAAATTCTCTTTAATTGGTCGTCCAAATGTAGGTAAATCTAGTTTAATTAATGCAATATTAGGTGAAGAACGTGTAATCGTGTCACCTATTGCAGGTACAACGCGTGATGCAATTGACACGGTGTATACGTTTGAAGATCAGGAATACGTTATGATTGATACTGCTGGTATGCGAAAAAAAGGTAAAGTATATGAAACGACTGAACGTTATTCAGTACTGAGAGCATTAAAAGCGATTGAAAGATCAAATGTTGTATTGGTAGTGCTTGATGCTGATACAGGTATTATCGAGCAGGATAAGAAAATTGCCGGCTATGCACATGAAGCGGGTAAAGCTGTAGTCATCGTTGTTAATAAATGGGATACAGTTGAAAAAGATTCTAAAACGATGAAGAAATTTGAAGACAAAGTAAGAGAGAACTTCCAATTTTTAGATTATGCGCGTATTGCATTCGTTTCTGCCTTAGAAGGCAAACGATTAAAAACGTTATTCCCGTTCATCAATGAAGCAGGTGAAAATCACCGTAAACGTGTTCAAAGTAGTACTTTGAATGAAGTTATAACAGATGCTGTTGCAATGAATCCAACGCCAACGCATAACGGCAGCCGATTAAATATCTTCTATTCAACACAAGTCGCTATTGAACCACCGACATTTGTTGTTTTTGTGAATGATGTAGAAATGATGCATTTCTCTTATAAACGATTTCTTGAAAATAGAATAAGAGCAGCATTTGGATTTGAGGGCACACCAGTTCATATTATTGCCCGTAAACGAAACTAAGGGGTGTAATTAATGACAAACGTTTCTGTATTTGGTACCGGAAGCTGGGGAACAGCACTAGCAAATGT
>CAACWL010000848.1_pt1 | contig 10072 bp, 13 predicted proteins | sample 2275641 | NCBI WGS metagenome assembly CAACWL01 (sample SAMEA5312462, study PRJEB27640) | indoor metagenome | biome: indoor environment; feature: uncontrolled; material: polymer tiles stone | place: Germany | collected 2014-07-07 | reverse complement strand
TTTCGTTTGTTCTTTTAAGTACATGCTCTATATGTTGCAAGACTCACCAGACAAGCAACATACAAAACAATTAAACCTAAACTATCGTTTTTGATTCAAATACTTTAATACCTAACATTTAAAGATATTAATCAAGTAATGTCACATTTTCTTTACCCCAATATGCTTTTTGTTCAGTGACTTCACCTTGTTCGTTAAATTCGAATACATCTATTATATCAATAGAGATATTTTGTCCATTTACATCTACATATAGTTTAAATGCCATGGCTGCCGCATTTCCAAAAGAAGTACTTATAGGAGATATCAACTCTGCTCTTTGAGGTGTGAATGGTACATCAAAAATTTCTTTTAATTCATTAATCATATCTCCACCTCCAGTGGTAATAGGAGCTGTACCGACTGGATCTTCTCCTTTGAAATCACTGGAATAAGTAGCTCCAACACCTTTATGATTAATTGCATCAATGTGACTTTGCATTACTTGTTTCATGTGTTCTTCTGAAGGTTGGGCAGGTGCTATATTTAATTCTTCTTTTTCTTCTGTAAGATCTTCCATAAATGCTTTCCAACTAAAACGCTTGTTCATATTTAAAACTCCTTTTTAATGATTATTTTATAGCATAACCTTGTTTATTAAGATAATTTAACATGTCCGGCTGAATGCTTCTTGCTAAATGATCATCAATATGATCGCTCCATCCTTTTATTTTTCTCGCAGTAAATGGTGCTGTTATTGGTCTACTCTCATAATACGCTCTCATTTGTTCATCATACGTTTTTATATCTTCTACATCAAAATCTTCATATTTATTGTTATGCATAACGACTTCTTGAGGTAATCTTGGTTTTAATGGGGCTTTTTCTTCTGCAGGATGGCCGATACATAACCCTACTAACGGTATAACATACTTAGGTAATTCAAGTAGTTCAGATATTTCTTCAATATTTAGCCTAATACCACCGATATAAACACCACCTAATCCCATTGATTCAGCTGCTGTTAAAGCATTTTGTGCCATTAAACCAACATCAACAGCACCGATTTGTAAAAATTCTGTATAACTAATATCTACTTCCGGTGCTATTTGATGATTTCGATTAAAATCTGAACAAAATACCCAAAACTCTGCCGCTTCACCTATATAAGTTTGATCCCCACTAAGTTTCATCAGTTTATTGCGTACTTCTTTATCTGTTATACGAATAATCGATACAGCTTGTAGCAAACTAAATGATGAAGTTTGATTAGCAGAATTAAAAATATGATTAATTTGTTCTTCAGTTAATTGTTTATTTTCAAAGCTCCTTACAGAACTATGATTTTGTAGTAATTTTATTGTTTCATTCATGATAAATCCCTCTTTCTTTTTAATACTTTCTGATATACAATATATTAAAATACATAGTACCATAATGTAAGTAGGCAATAAAAAATGACATAGTATCAAAATTCGTACTAATGTGAATTGGAGGGGGTTATATGGTGAAAATATGTAATTATGGCTTTGACGAATCATTCGTGGAAGAACATAGAGATATGCATGGGATAGCATATACTCAAAATGTTTTATCTGGAAGATATAAAAATTTAATATTATGGTACTTAAAAGAAAATGATCGTAGATTTGGGGAAATCAAGAAATTTCTCACAAGCGTTTCACAAGGGTCTTTAACAAAACAACTTAGAGAATTGGAAAGTGATGAAATCATCACAAGAACAGTTTATCCAGAAGTGCCCCCTAAAGTTGTTTATGGATTATCCAAAAAAGGAAAAGATCTCATGCCAATAATAGATATGATGGAAGAATTCGGGAAGAAACATGGTAGATAAATAAAAAGCGTCAATCAGTTGGAATCATAACTGATTGACGCTTTTTTGTTCATTTAAACTTTCGTTAATGCATTATTGAAATCATTTTTCATTTTAATCCAAGCTTGATTGATATCCTCATCTAAACCGAATAGACCACTTCTGCCTAATATATAAATATCTGGATTTGCTTTTTGAATTTTGCTAAATGTTTTTTTATTAGATGAACCATCCATTTCAATTAAATACTCATATTGATATTCATCTCTTAATTTTCTTAACTCAACGATTTTTTCTAACGTTTCATCTATGAATTTCTCTCCTGCAAAACCTGGGTCTACTGTCATAATTGTGATTTTATCTAAATATTTAATATAAGGTTTGATTACTTCTATTGGTGTTTCTGGATTCAATACTATACCAACTTTTTTATTATGATCATGAATTTTGTTAATTAAACGATATGCAACTCCATTCACTACTTCTGCATGGATACATATATAATCTGTATCTACTTTTAATAATTCATCTACCCAAAATGATGGTTCTGTTACCATTAAATGTGCAGAAATAGGTACATCTGAAATCTTCTTCACTTGTTCTATAAACCATGGTGAAAGTGTTATATTTGGTACATAATGACCATCCATAATATCCACGTGATAGGATTCTACATGATTATTTAAAAATGTAATTTGATCGCTAAATTTATTTAAATCCATCGTCATTAATGATGGTGAAAACTTTGTATTTTTCATTATTTTTACCTCCATTAGTAAACTTTTAGATCTCCTAAATCAATATCATCTTCTTCAATTTCATCAACCATTTCTTCTGATTCATTGACTGGCTTTTTCAATATTACGAGAACGACTGCTGTTACAATTACATTTGCAACAATGGCTATTACAAATCCCATAGGTTGTGACATAGTTGGAATGGCTAACATCCCACCGAATGGTACTTTTGAATCTGCATTCATGACCATCGAAATTGCACCACCAACTGCACCACCAATTCCAGTTGCAATAACGCATCTGATAATATCATTTAAGACAATCGGTAATACACCTTCTACTATTTCTATAATTCCCATTGGAAATGCTGTTTTCAATGTTTCTACTTCTACTTTTTTATAAATATTTTTACGTAATAATCTACCAACCCAATATGCAAGTGCAAATCCTATAGGTGTAGCTGTATTAACTACGATTAGTGCTGTTATAGGTTCATGTATACCTTGAGCTTGCAATGTTAACACGAAAGCAAATACCGTTTTATTAATAGGACCACCATAGTCAACACTAGCTAGTACCCCAATGATAATGCCGTATATCAGCTTGGACGTACCACTTAATGATTGTAAGTATTCGGTTAGTAAATGTGTAAACTGCGTAATAGGTGCCCCGATTACATATACCATGATTAATCCACCTATAAGTGATGCTATAAATGGTATAACGAGCATAGGCATTAACCCTTTTGCCCAATTTGGCATTTTGATATATTTGATGATTAATACGACAAGATAACCTGCTAAAAATCCACCTATTAATCCGCCAATAAATCCAGATCCTACAGCATTTGCTGTTAAACCAATGACTAATCCAGGTGCTATACCTGGTTTGTCAGCTATGGAGTAAGCAATACCAGTAGCTATGACTACTGGTAACATCCCTAAACCTGCTCCACCTAACGTTGCTAAAACATCCCAAAATGAATACCCTGTCTTAGTTAAATCCGCAGATGAATCACCACCAAATGCCATACCAATTGCAATCATAAAACCTGCTCCACAAACAACAGGGATTAAATATGATATTGCAGTTAGCAAATGACCTTTCAGATTCAACTGTCTAAAAAATGATTTCATGTTATCTTCCCCTTTATCAGTTTGATAAAATCGATACAACTTCAGATTTCTCTTTTGAATTTAATAATTGTTCAATTATTTCATCATTACTTAGTCTACGGGCAATCAATGATAATAATTTTAAATGTTCTTTAGAATTGTCATTATCTTCTCCGACCGCAAGCAAGATAACAACTTTGGCACCTTTGTCATCTAATGATGGCCAATCTACAACATCTTTCAATATTGCGATTGCAATACCAACTTTATCTACGCTTTTGCTTTTCCCATGAGGAATTGCTACTAAATCACCTATACCTGTGACACCTTCCGCTTCTCTTTTATATACAGCATCTAAAAAGTTTTTTTGATCATTTATATAATTTTCTTGTTTAAATAAATGAACTAACGTTTCTAATGTTTCTTCTCTACTACTTGTTTCTAATTCAGTTAAAATCGTTTTTTCATCAATAACATCTTTTAAATTCATAAGGCATCTCCTTTATTGTTGTGATATTTGTTCAATTTTTTCTATAAGTTTATTTGGAGATTTTATCGCTACATCTGTCGGTATTTCGATTATTTTTTTTCCTTCAAATCTTTCTTTAGCACTTACTTTTACATCTACAGCCAACAACACGACATCTGCTTGTTTAATGTCTTCTTCACTCAATTCATTTTCAATACCAATCGTTCCTTGTGTTTCGATTTTAATACTGTGTCCTTTCTTTTCTGCTGCTTTTTCTAGTTTTTCAGCTGCAATATATGTGTGTGCTATCCCTACAGTACAAGCACAAATACTTACGATATTCATAATTCATTCCTCCTATTTAATTAATGTTTCTACATAACTTTCTTCTGCTAAATTTCTCATGAACGTTTGTATTTCTATTAACACTTCTGGATCTTCATTCGGTTTAAGATTTAATAATATGATTAATTTCAATGGCTTGTTGTGCCACTTGATTAAGTCATTTTTACCCTTTATCAAATAAATTGTAGTTTCTAAAATATTTTCACTTTGAATGTGTGGTAATATCACTTCTGGAAAAATCTCTATATTTCCATCCTTTTCTCTACTTAACACTTCTTGAAAATAATTATCGTGTGACTTAATCGTGTTATCTTTTTTCAATTGATGTCCTATTTCTTTAATAACATCTTGATACAATGTATTTTTAGTTTGGATTTCGTGAAAAAGATTTTTATTCATTTATATCACCTATCATTTCTATCATCTTACGCAGCTTAATTTGATCATTCTTATTAAACATTGCGCTTATAACAACGAGTGGAATAGCTTCTACATCAGGAATATGAACAGTTGAAATAATTAAATCTATCTTTTTTAAATCCTCTTGCGTTAAATCAAATGAAGATTTAACATCTACAATCTCTATTTCCGGGACATTTCTATCTATTTTTGTTTTCAAAAGTTCTGAAGTACCTATACCAGTTGTACAAGTAATTAACGTTCGTATTTTTACTGGGTTTCTCTCAAGCTCCTTAGCAAAATATAATGTTAAAAATCCTATTTCATCTTGGTTTATTTTCTTGATAGAATAATGTTCTGATATTTGTTCTGATATGTTGCTTATTACTTTAAAGACGAGTGGATATTCAATTTTTATCTGACCTATTAAAGTGTTTTTTACAATTAATCCATGTTCAATCCTATTAAGCATCGGTTTAACATGTTTAAGCAACTGCTGTTCTAAATCGGCATTTTTGAAAGAATGATTTAATTCATGACTTGCACCTTTGATTAAGGCATTGGTTATATCGATAACATCTTTTGAATATTTCATATCTTCTTCATTATTTTGAATATTTTGCGTCTCAAATCTAGATGAAATCAAGTATTCAAATAGATAGATTCTTTCATTTTGGGGCAATTGAGTATGTAAGTACTTCTCAATATTGCCAATCACCATATCACTCATTCTATAAAAAGATTGATATTCATTTTTCAATTTCATTATTTCTTGGGTTTCTCTATTTTTATCGCCGTTTATAACGCCTCTTTTTCTGAAACGCATTATCAGAATATATAAATGAGAAAATATATTTACGTTATATGGATAAGGAATAATAATACCTTTATAATTTTCAATCGTGTTAATCTGTTCTTGAACAAAATGTGAATCCCTATCTTCTGTTTGATCCATGCCATTATATGCTGATAAATTTGCTAATTTCCCTTCCCCAATCAGTTCTAATAGCGCATGGCGTATATTACTTTCTGCACCCTTTATAGATAAATGACGTTTTTTTCTTTCCAATTTTAGATTAAATTGTTTCAACATCTCTTCAATTTTTTTCTCATCTGTATTTAAGACACTTTCAGAAATATAATAACGTTCAAAAATATTAAAAAGTGATATCGTTTTAGGGGAGATTAACAATAATTCTTTTGTTATCATATTTCGTCTTTCAATAGGAGAAAGTAAATCATTTTGATGAAACTGACCAATCTCATGTTGTTCTATATATTCTCTGTCATCAATGCGATATCCTTTACCCTTTTCAGAAATAATAAGGGGTTCTTTATAAAAATTATTTATACGTTTAACAAGTCGATAAATCGTTTTTGTTGATACATCAAGATGCTTTGCTAAACTACTCGAATCGACAAAAGAATGCGCATTAAGTAAATAACTAATTAACTTCTCTTGATTATCTCCTTTCATGACGTTTACAACCTCCCTGTAACTTTATAATAAAAAAAAACAATGTAAGCGTTTTACTTTCGTGTGTCCATTACAATAGACATTAAAATAAAGTAATAGCTATAGTCCGTGACTATAGCTATTAAATGAACTTAAAAATTTTATTTTTTTAAATAACATTAATTATAAAGCATAACATTACTAATGTAATATTTTATTTTTATTTACACTTTAAACTTCAAACTTTGAACTTTTGTATGCGTTACCTAGATAAAATATGATTCCAAAATAAAAAAGCTCATTTTAGCACTATGCTAAGTGAGCTTTATGTTACTCTTAAATCACTACCTAAAGTTATATGACTTAATTTCATCTATGATCGTATTGTATTTATTTGTTTTGTACCTTGCTTTGTTAGATACGATGAAGAAATTGCGATATAAGTCTAAATCCGTTGTCGTTATAAATTCTTCATCAAATGACTTAATGGAGAAATTAGACAATATTGTATAACCCATATTTTGTTTAACGAGTTCTAAAATTAATTGGTTATCATTTATGACGACTTTACGTGACGTGAGGTTAAGTTGTTGTAATAACATATCTTGATAATATCTAATGCCAGAGCCTGTTTCTCTGACATAACATCTCATATCATTTAAGTTTTCATTAATCTTTTTATTTTTCACAAGTAATAACTTATCTCTTGTTAATACTTCGCTACTTATTTTGTCGTCTATTACTGGCTTCTCAATGATCCCTAAATCTATGGAGTAATCTTTTAAGCGACTTAAAATATCTGCTGAATTATATACATAAATATGTATGTTTAATTTTGGATACTTTGTTTGCAAGTGAATGGTTAAATCTAACAACATGGACTGTCCAAATGTATGACTTGTGCCTATTACAAACTTCCCTTTCACTTCTTCTTTATGCTGATTAATTTTTGTATATAATTGTTCATCTAATATCGCTAATTGGCATGCATAGTTATATAATTCTCTGCCTTCTTCTGTTAATATGATTTGCTTTCTCGTATTTTCAAATATTTTAATTTGATACTTTTCTTCAAGTGTTTTGATATCTCTACTTATGGACGGTTGGGACTTAAATAGTTTTTCTGCGGCCTTTGTAAAACCGTCTTCTTCTACGATGAGTTTTAATATCTTCAATTTATCTTCCAACTTATCCACCTCATATCATTTTTGTTATATTATATATTTAAAAATAGCATTTCACAAATAATCAACTGCCCATTAAACTGTAGTTGAGGTGAAAGCTATGGGCATTCAAATGAACAAAAATTTCTTATTAGGTGTCGGATTCACATTTATTATAGCTATTGTGAGTATTTTGTTATCTAACTTACCTATTTTGAATAAAGTTGGCGCTTTAGCAATCGCCATCATAACAGCAATTATGTATAGACATTTTAAAGGTTACCCAACACAAATCGAATCGGGTATCGCTTTTTCTTCTAAGAAACTTTTAAGACTCGCCATTATACTTTATGGGTTAAAACTTAATTTATCTACGATTATTCATCAAGGAAGTACACTTTTAATATTTGATGTAGGTGTTGTCGCTTTTGCGATATGTTTTATTATGTTGCTTAATAAAATCATTAAAGGTGATAAAAACTTAGTATTATTATTAGGGATTGGTACGGGCGTATGTGGTGCAGCGGCTATTGCGGCAATTTCACCAATATTAAAATCTAAAGAGCGTGATATTGGTATAAGTGTTGGTTTAGTTGCGATTATGGGAACAATTTTTTCATTAACTTATACATTATTATTCGCTTTATTTCCTATGGATCCAACAGCTTATGGTATTTGGTCGGGTGCCAGTTTACATGAGATCGCACATGTCATATTAGCTGCTGATGCAGGTGGTTCAGAGGCACTTAGTATCGGGCTATTAACTAAATTGGGGAGAGTATTCTTACTTATTCCTTTAAGCATTATTTTCTTAGTTATCGTAAATAGAAAGAAATCTAATAAAGTTGCTCAAAAAATTGATTTTCCTTACTTCTTAATTGGCTTTTTAATAATGAGTGCTGTTAATACATTTGTGGACATTCCAGAAGGCGTCTTAAATGTTATGAGCACGTTTACTACATTAATCTTAATTATGGCAATGGTAGGCTTAGGGTTAAATGTATCATTCAGCGACTTAAGAACAAAAGCGCTCAAACCAATGATTGCTATGGCGATTACATCAGTCGTACTTTCAGTCATCACATATTTTGTAGCTGGCATTTTATAAACATTATATTAGGGTATAACATAGACAATATCTAATTTTGAGAAAGATTGTGATAAACCTATGTTATACCTTAAATTATATTTAGTACTTCTCATATCCGTATTTAATTATATTTTTGTACCTAATGACGAAACAGCAACTTATAAAGATACATTCACGAAAGCAACACATTCAGATTATGATGATGCTTTTAACCTTGGTTCACAAATACCAAATGATTCACTAACACTTAAACCCTACAATACACATAGCAAAAATCATATCCAAGGAATTGGTAAAGTATCATCAGATGACACAGGCAAATCAGGAAGCGGTGCAACTGGTTTTGTCATTGATGACCATACCATTATTACCGCTTCACACGTAGCAAGTGATGACGATGGTAATAAAGAAACAAAGCAATTTTATTTCTATCCATCTAAATCAGATCAACAAATTCCTATGAAATTTAAAGTTAAAAAGTTTTATAAGTCATATGAAAGAGATGTAGCCGTACTTATTACAGAACAACGTTTATCTAAAAAAGTAAAACCGTTACAACTAGCATCCGAACAAGAGATTAAAAATATGAAATCTAAAGAACCACTGTACATGTTAGGATATCCGAACGAACATCAGTACAATGGTCAACTTATGTATCAATCTAAAGGTTACTTCCTTAAACCAACTAAAGATTACATTGAATATATCGGACATTTGCATAGAACAGTCGGCTTTTCAGGGTCACCGGTGTTTAATAAAGACAATCACGTTGTCGGCATACATGCACATGGCATACGACCAGAAATAAAAATGAACCACCAATCAACAAGAGACATTTATACAGGTGGTCCACTCCTTACAGGAAAAACAAGAGATTTCATCAATCAACATCGTGAATGATAAGACGAAATTGTTTCACTTCATATATAAGTGGTAAACAATAAATGTATGTAAATATCGAAAGGATGAGTATTTATGCCTTGGACAATGGATGATTACCCACAAAGTTGGAAAAATTTCGACGAGCTTAAAAGAAAAAAAGCTATTGATATTGGAAACGCTATGTTGAAAGACGGTTATAAAGAACAAGATACAATCCCTATTGCTACTAAACAAGCTGAAGAATGGTATAAAGATGCATCAAAAGAAGATTTAAACAAACTCAAAAATAAAAAAATCACACAACACGATGAAGATCGTTCTGCAAATCCTAAATTAAATGAGAAAGACGTACATGTATACTTTGAAGACGACGAATGGAAAATTAAAACAGATGGTGCTAAACAAGCAAGCGAAACATTTGATAAGAAAGAAGACGCGATGAAACGTGCTCGAAATATCACATCAAATCGAGATACAGAAATCATCGAGCATAAGAAAAATGAAAATTAAACACAAATAGAGTTAGGACATAAACGTCTTAGTTTAATGTTGATAGCCATTAAAGCTCAAGCAATTTATTTACTGTAGATGTCTTTACCAAAA
>CAACWL010000103.1_pt1 | contig 10112 bp, 12 predicted proteins | sample 2275641 | NCBI WGS metagenome assembly CAACWL01 (sample SAMEA5312462, study PRJEB27640) | indoor metagenome | biome: indoor environment; feature: uncontrolled; material: polymer tiles stone | place: Germany | collected 2014-07-07 | reverse complement strand
ACAATGGTTAAAGCCGGTATTTATCTCGTAGCAAGGTTTACTCCTATTTTTGCTGTCAGTAATATATGGACAAACAGCTTAATCTTTATCGGCTTATTCACAATGTGTTTTGCATCGATGAAAGCTGTTAATCAAAAAGATTTAAAAGGGATTCTTGCATTCAGTACAATCAGTCAGTTAGGACTTATTATGTCTTTACTTGGATTTGGCTCATTAGCCCTAAAAAATAATCATAATGAACTTTTCGTTATTGCAGTTACGGCTAGTGTGTTCCACATTTTAAATCATGCCTCATTTAAAGGCGCTCTCTTTATGGCTGTAGGTATTATCGACCACGAAACAGGATCACGTGATATCCGTAAGCTTAATGGATTACTAACATTAATGCCTGTAACTTTCACAATTGCAGTGCTTGGCTTATTAAGTATGGCAGGTGTCCCACCCTTTAACGGATTTTTAAGTAAAGAAATGTTTATTACATCTGTTTTAAATGCAGTAAAGAGTAGTTTCTCAGGTCAACCATTGCTTTCAAGTATTGCATTAATACTTATGTTTATAGGGAGTATATTTACTTTTATATACTGTATAAAGTTAATCATCGATATATTCTTTGGCTCCCCTAAAGATAATACAACTGAGAAACAGCCTCACGAAGCTCCAAAGTTATTACTAGCTTCACCTATTATATTAATCAGCATCATGGTTGTGATTTCACTTGTTCCAAATATATTTTTACCATTATTAAATGCGGCGACAAACAGTATATTAAATCAGTCTGTTCATATAGAGCAAATTCATCATTTTCATGGATTTAATACACCACTATTTATTACATTAGCTATCATTATTTTTGGTGCACTACTCGTTGCTACTTTTAAATACTGGGAAAAAATATATACTATCTTCCCTGCCCAGTTCAGTCTGAATAGAGGGTATAATCTGTTACTTACACAATCACAAAAGAAAAGTAAGTTAATCAATCAGTTTCTCGTGTTAAGAACCATTCGTTTCAGTATGTCTGCAATACTGATTACGTTTATTATCATAACGAGCTATGTATTTATCAATAATCCGATTCATTTTAATTTTGAGTCGCTAGGTTCAATCCAACCATATGAGTTGATTCTCGTTGGCATCATATTAATTGCAAATATTATGATCTTAAAATCAAAATCGCGTTTATTTAGTATTATCATGTTAAGTACTATCGGTTATTCCATTGCACTATTATTCGTTTTCTTTGATGCACCTGACCTAGCATTAACACAACTTGCTATTGAAACGATTTCAACAGCATTATTCTTAATGTGTTTCTATCATCTACCACGTCAGTATCGTCATGAAGAAAGTTCAAAATTTAAGTTATCAAATTTTGTGATTGCATTGCTTTCAGGTATTTGTGTCACAATCATTGCTTTAGCAGCATTTAGTAACAAACTTTATCCATCCATTGCAGAATATTATATTAAAAATGTATATGAACTTGCCGCAGGAAAAAATATGGTAAACGTAATTTTAGTAGACTTCCGTGGATTTGATACTTTATTCGAATCAAGTGTACTAGGAATAGCAGGTATAGGTATCTATACATTAATACGATTAAGACAGAATAGAGGTGATAATAATGAAAAAGCAAAATAATGATGTCATTCTACAGTTTTGTACGCTCGTTGTCTTCTTCATTATTATCACTTTCGCCTTTGCCATATTTATGGGTGGTCATTATACACCAGGCGGAGGGTTTGTAGGGGGATTGCTCATATCATCTGCACTTCTCATTGTTTTAATTGCTTATGATATTAAAACTTTACAACAGATTATTCCTATAGATTTCAAAAAGGTCATTGCTATCGGATTAATGTTTTGTTACGGCACACCGTTAATCAGTATCTTACAGGGTAAACCCTTTTTCACGCATACTTTTGGTGACCTGCATTTACCGCTCCTGGGTGAACTACATCTTCACACTGCAGTATTATTTGATATTGGAGTAATGCTTGCAGTAATTGGAACGACTTTGACGATAATCTTAACGATTGGAGAGAATGAATAATGGAAATATTAATCATTATATTGAGTGGCATACTTGTTACTTGTGGTGTCTATTTGATTCTCTCTAAAAGTTTGCTCAGAATCATTATCGGATCTTCTATCATTTCTCATGCAGTCAATTTAATATTGCTTACAAGTGGCGGCTTAAAAAAAGGTGCTTCACCAATCTATGAAGAAGATCAGCATTTTTATACAGATCCAATTCCACAGGCATTAATATTAACAGCAATCGTAATAAGTTTTGCTGTAACTGCGTTTTTCTTAGTACTTGCTTTTAGAAGTTATAAAGAGTTAGGTACTGACAATGTATCAGATTATAAGGGGGTACCTGAAGATGAGTAATTTAATCGTATTCCCAATTATATTACCAGCTCTCACTGCTATTATTTTAATTTGTATCGGAAAAAAACCTATTATTAAAAGAATGGTAGCATTTTTTGGTACTTTAATAACATTTTTAGTTACACTTTATCAGTTTATACATGTTTTTAAACATGGCACAATATATCTAGAACTTGGAAACTGGAAAGTACCATATAGTATTGTGCTTGTTTCTGATATGCTATCGGCAATTTTAGTCCTCACAACAACATTAATTACTTTGATTATAATCTATTATTCTTATCAATCAATTGGACTTGACCGAGAAACATATTATTATTACTCATCAGTGATGTTTATGCTGGCTGGTTTAAATGGCGCATTTACAACTGGAGATATCTTTAACTTATTCGTATTCTTTGAAGTATTCTTAATCAGTTCATATGTGTTAATGATTATCGGAGGAACGAAGATACAATTACAGGAAAGTATTAAATATATACTTGTGAATGTTACGAGTTCGGCATTTTTCGTACTCGCAATCGGTATGTTGTATTCAGTTATCGGCTCATTAAATATGGCTGATATGAGCAGTAGAATCGATGGCATAGAAAACCAAAATATTATTGTGATCTGTGCCATATTATTTATCTTTGTATTCGCTACAAAAGCAGGTATGTTTCCTTTATATTTCTGGTTACCTGGCGCATATTACGCTCCACCGATACCAATTCTTGCTTTATTCGGTGCGTTGCTTACTAAAGTGGGTGTTTATGCACTATACAGAACGTACAGTTTATTCTTCAGTCAATCTGGAGAATTCGTGCAGAACATACTGCTTGTATTAGCAATACTCACAATTATATTTGGGTGTATTGGTGCACTTGCATATCGTGATATGAAGAAAATTATCATCTATAATATTATGATTGCCGTGGGAGTAATTATCGTGGGACTTGCAATTTTTACAAAAGAAGCTACAATTGGGGGCATTTATTACTTAATTCATGACATGATTATTAAAGCGAGTTTATTTATGCTTATCGGTATCATTATGAAAGTTACGAATGAAACAGACATTAGAAAAATTGGTGGACTTATAAAAGATTATCCGCTGCTTGGCTTTACGTATTTTATTGCAGCGTTATCACTTGCAGGTATTCCACCACTAAGTGGTTTCTACGGAAAATACTTTATCGTAAAAGCAGCGATGAATGAAGGATATGTGATGACTGCTATCATCGTATTAATCAGTAGTTTAGTCGTATTATATTCAGTAATCAATATCTTTTTAAAAGTTTTCTTTGGTACTGGTAAAAAATACGTGCAACCAACTATCAATAAGATGATGTTTGCGGCAGTATTAATGACAGTTCTCGCAGTATTATTCGGGGTTATGAGTGACGCTTTATATCCAGTCATTGAAAAAGCTGCATTATCAATTCATTCACCAGAAACTTATGTCAAAGCATTAGGGGTGAAATAATGGCGATACAAATGATTATACATACAGGACTAGTCATACTATGGTGTATCTTAACTGGTTCTGTATCTTTCGGTAATATGTTACTTGGTTATTTATTTGGACTCATAGGGATATATATCATGAGACCATTTTTACCTGGTGGGTTCTATCTCATTCCTTTCTTAAAAGTGCTACGTTTGACCGTTATATTTATTATCGAACTATTTAAAGCAAATATCAATGTTCTAAAAATCGTTATTGCACCAAAAATCGATATACAGCCTGCATTCTTTATGTATCCAACCGATTTAAGAAAAGATTGGGAAATCAGTTTATTGTCTCTACTGATTACGTTAACACCAGGAACAGTCGTTGTAGCAGTTAGTGATGATAAAAGTAAGCTTTATATCCATGCAATAGACTTTAGTGATATAGAATCAGAAATAGATGGCATTAAGCATTCTTTTGAAGATGCGATAAAGGAGATTGGATTATCATGACAATAGAATTTACCAATATTATCATTATTATCGCATTGATTATCGTTTCTTTATCGATGCTCGGTATACTTTATCGTGTCATTAAAGGCCCAACTTTAGCCGATAGAGTTGTTGCACTTGATGCATTAGGTATCTCTCTAATGGCAATGATTGCACTATTCTCTGTACTGTTAAATACTAAATATTATATCAGCATCATTATGCTACTTGGCGTACTGGCCTTTTTAGGAACAACTGCTTTTGCCAAGTTTATGGAGAAAGGAGAAATCGTTGAATATGATCGACACAATCGTCATCGTCATTAGTATGTTCTTTATTATTATCGGTGCATTGCTGACAGTAATAAGTGCTATCGGTTTAATCCGCTTACCTGACGTGTATACCCGTGCACATGCAGCCAGTAAATCTTCAACGCTTGGTGTTATGTTTATGATGTTCGGCGTATTTCTTTACTTTTTAGGTCGTGATCATCATTTTGAACCGACATTGATTCTCGCAATTCTTTTTATATTCTCTACCGGACCGATTGGTGCACATTTAATTATGCGCAGTGCTTATTATTCTGGTACTGCTTACACAAATTCAACTGTGAGAGATGACCTTAAGAATCCAGAATAATAACATAAAAAGTTTAATACAAAAAAGCTGAGATAAGGATTTCGTCCTTATCTCAGCTTTTTAATTGCCACGGTACATCGTGACGTGGAAATTAATCTATCATTGTCATCATATACTTTTATTTCCCAAACATGAGTCGATTTGCCTTGATGGATAATCAATGCTTTCGCATATACATCGCCTGATTTTGCGCTTGATATATGATTAGCATTAATCTCTAAACCTAATGGAATCTCATCTTTACCGATAAGTAAAGATGAGCCATATGATGCTGCTGTTTCACAAAGTGCAACAGTTGCTCCTCCATGCAGGTAACCAAAAGGTTGACGGACCAAATCAGTAATTGGCATTTTCATTACTAATAAATTGCCCTCAAAACTTACTTGTTCAATCTTAAAATGTGTTATTAAACTTGGTACAGATAATAAATTTGAATCCATGATATCCTCCATGACTTCTTTTTATCTATAATACCATTGCTGCAATAAATCCGAAAATAATGAGCGGTATATTAAACAATAAGAATGTCGGTACACATGTATCCCAAATATGGTTATGCTGACCATCCATGTTAAGCCCTGCTGTTGGACCAAGTGTAGAGTCACTAGCCGGACTACCTGCATCACCAAGTGCACCTGCTGTACCAATAATAGCTATAATCGCCATGCTGCTTAATCCAATAGAATTTCCTAACGGAATAAATAATGCAGCAATGATTGGAATGGTTGCAAACGAAGAACCGATACCAAGTGTCACAATTAAACCAACGATTAACATAAAAATTATTGTTAATACTTTTGAACCATCAGTGAATGCTACCATATCCTGAACTAAACGTTCTACATCTCCAGTAGCGCTCATAAGACTCGCAAAACCATTTGCAGTAAGCATCACCACACCAATGTAAGCCATAATCTTAATACCATCTGTTAAAGTATCATCTAACGCTTTCCATTCATATGCAAATGATACAAAGAAAATTAATATCCCTGCTAATGCACCAAAGATCATTGATTCAGTCATAGTCTGCACAATAAATGTACTTAAAATCGCAAGTATTGTTATAAATATGACGTATGGTCTAAGCGGCGGCCTATTCTCAGTTGGGGCTAAAGTTACGGTATGATATGTTCTAGGTTTTCTAAATATAATAAAGGCAAGAAAGAGTCCTACAATAAATCCCATAGAAGGTATAATCATCGCTTTATATATATCGCTAAATTCTATTGCATAATCTGCTTTATCGAATCCTTTTTTAATAATACCATGGAAGATGTATCCATAACCGTAAGGCATCAATACATACGGAAAGTTTAATCCGAAGCAAAGGATTACTGCTAATAATCTTCTATCTATCTTTAACTCATTAAATAAACTAAGTAAAGGTGGAATGATAATTGGAATAAATGCAATATGTACCGGAATAATATTTTGAGACATACAAGAAATAATAATTAAAGAAATAAGTAATATCACTTTAGTATATATTCTCGTATTTTTCTTATTTTCAACTTTTAGTTTATTTATTATTTTCTCAACAAAATAATCTGTAATACCACTATAAGAAATTAATGCTGCAAAGCCTCCAAGTAACGCATAGCTTAATGCGACTTCACTTCCATCCACTATACCTTCAGTGAATATTTTAATGGTCTTTTCAATACCTAGACCTGAAACAAGACCACCTGTTATTGCTCCTATAAATAGTGATAGCACGACATTAAGCCTACATAAACTTAATATGACCATCACAAGTACCGCGATTAAAACTGCATTCATAAATAAATAACCTCCAAATACTTTAGTTCGCTAATGTACTACCATGATAAAGGAGTTATTTATTTTCGTCAAGTGCTTCATGCATTAGTTTTATGATGTGGGTATAAACATGCTGATTATCAGGATAATTGATTAAATCAACTTCAAGAACATTTGGACTTATAACATTAAGGCCAAATTGTTCAAGGGTAATTAAATCCAGAACATCTTTAGGTTCTATCTGATGCTGAAATTGATAGGTAAACTCAAAGTTTTCTTCGATGAGCTTTGAAATGAATTGTAAATTATTATGTTTTATATTTATCTGTCTTTTGTCGATTTGGCTCATACTACTTATCTGTTCTTCTTCATATTCATGATTTTTTAACTGTATACAAGCTGTATTTAAACGATATTGTTTTGCATAGAACAACACATCATATAAAATATTAAAGTAATTTTGACGATGTGTTTTGACAGTCTTACCATTGAAAGCAATGCGTGCTTCACTTTCTTGCAGCATTTCGCTGTATTGAATATAGATAATACCAACAGAAGATGCTAATAATGCTTTTAATAATGATTTAGGTATAGAATTTTCATGCCTTATAACGATAAACAATGTCGTAGCACTATTGGGAATATATTCATACATCTTAATATTTTCATCATTTATTAAACATATCGTTCTTTCTGTAACTTCATCTGGAATTGCTGTTAACGTATTTTCCACATCACTATGATTATTATTTATTTTAAATAAGTTATACAACGCTGTCTGAATCATCATCACTTGTTCATGTGACAAATATTTTGAAAGTAATGCCAGATGAATATTCATGTGGACAGCTTGTTTTAATATCTCTGAATTTTTAAGATATAAATTTTCAATCACTGTAACGTGATCAATAATCTTCTGCATATCAATATGTTTTAAATTTCCGACTGGTATAAATAAAAATAAAGTATTCTCCGTTGAAATAAAGTATGGTAATGTCTTATCTCGTAAAGGATACTGCGCTTCAATGATTGCTTTATGATTTTCCAGCAATGGTCTTAACTGACTGATTTGTGATGGTAAAAAACACACATAGCACGTGTCTATGTGTGTCTGTAAATGTTTATTTAGCATATGCCCACTCCTTAAAACATTGTATACCCGCTACGTCTTAAATTTCTAATGACAAAACCTGCAGCAATTGCCCCTATTAACCCCCCAGATAACATGATGATGTCTGCAGGTAAAAGGTGGGTTAAACCTGTCCATAATTTATTAAATGCAAATTTTGGTTTCAATAAATAATCAGCTGTAGAAATTTTATCAACAATTGCAAATACAACAAACGGATATAAAGCCGTCATAATCCAAGTTGATTTCAGTAACATATTTAAAATAAATGCGATACCAAAAAATAAAACAAAAAATAAAAGTGTTGAAATAATCAACTGAATGAGTGCTGTCAAAAATGCCCCTCCTAAGTATATAAGTGATAATGCGTATAATTAAAGTGAGCTCCAGGAGACTCAGTACTTGTTAGCGTTATTGCTTCGCTTTTTTCTTGTAAAAGATGATGAATCATCGGTGACACAGTATTGTCCTGAAGAATTTCTTCTGGCGTTCTCCATGCGACAACTTCAATTTCATCATTTGGAAACTTGATTGTAATATCAGTTGAAAGCGGTTTGATGAGAAATAAAATCATATTATCAGATATTTCATTATTAATGACACCGCTTCTTAGCCCGATTACACCTTGAACTTCTCCTTCAATGCCAGATTCTTCATATAGTTCCCTTAATACAGCCTGATCTGCAGTTTCACCATTATCAATAAATCCTGCAGGTGTACTCCACATGCCACGCATACCGCTATATTGTTTCTTAAGCAAGAGCCATTCACCTGCTTCATTAATTACTATTGCATTGACCCCTAACCAAACTTTATCTCGTGCCATAATATTCTCCTTACTTATAAAAAAAGTGAGGTAGGCAATCATTATGCCCCGCTCACTTTTTAAGCATTTAATATTGAGACAATATTAAAATTTACCTTTTTTGTATGCAACACCAGCGCCACCAATTTTGAATATCGCACGTGTATCGATTAATTTTTTCATGAATGCTGCTTTTTTACCTGTAATTTCTTTACCGAATACAACTCCTACACCATCATGAGAACCTAAAGAACATACAGTTCCTTTATCATCATAAGCAAATGCTGATAATTTTTCACCATTTAATAATTTTTGGATTGCAGCCGCAGTGAACTCACCTTGTTGCATTGCAATTTGAGCAGTCGTTGGTAATGGACGCTCTCCACTCATTACTGCAGAACAGTCACCGATTACAAAAATGTCGTCGTAACCATCGATACGTAAATCTTCACGAACTACGATACGTCCACGTTTAACACCATCAAATGATTCTTCCATTAATTTAGAACCACGAACACCCGCAGCCCAGATTACTGTGTTAGCGTATAATTGTTCTTCTTGTTCATTAACTTTAACAACGAAACCATTTTCGTTCGCAGCAACGATTGGTGTAGCAATCTTAAATTCAACCCCGCGTTTTTCTAAATAGTTCATTACATATTTCACTAAATCTTCAGAGAACATTGGAAGCATTTTTGGAGCTGCTTCAACACATGTTAATTTCACTTTTGATTGATCGATATTGTATTCTTTACATAAAGCAGGTACTTTTTCTACTAATTCCCCTAATAATTCGATACCAGTAAAGCCAGCACCACCAACTAAGATTGCTAAATCTTTTTCGTCTTTTTCAGAACTGTTCGCATAGTGTGCAAAACGCTCTTCAATATGCGCAGCAATACGACGTGCAGTATTAATATTTTCAATTTGGAATGCATGTTCTTTCATACCTGCAATACCAAAAGTTTCTGATTCGAAACCTAATGCTACTACTAAAATATCAAACTTATAAGTACCATTTGTTGTTTCCACAGTTTTTTCATCTTTATTGATTTTAGTAACTTCGTCAACTACGAAGTCTACTTTTGAATGATTTAAAACGCTTGCGATAGGATATAAACAATCCTGATATTCACGTGTACCAGCTGAAGCTTCATGTAACCAAGTTGATTCATAGTGATATTCGTTTTTGTTGATTAATGTAATATCACAATCCTGTGAAGAAACTAATTTCTGTAATTTGGTTGCAGTTTGAAGACCTGCATAACCTCCACCTAATATAACTACTTTTTTTCTTTCAAATCCCATTTGTATTCACCCATTCTCAATAAATTTTTTTAATATATTAATCTTTCAATTAATAAAATGTGATTTTTGTCACAAAGTTATTTTTGAATATTCCAACTTATATATTAAGACTTTTATACTATAAATACAAGTGAATTGTGAATATTATTATACAGA
>CAACWL010000040.1_pt1 | contig 10212 bp, 9 predicted proteins | sample 2275641 | NCBI WGS metagenome assembly CAACWL01 (sample SAMEA5312462, study PRJEB27640) | indoor metagenome | biome: indoor environment; feature: uncontrolled; material: polymer tiles stone | place: Germany | collected 2014-07-07 | reverse complement strand
AACTGACTTTTTCTTATAATCTTTATGAAAACTTGCTGCTGCAGCATACGCATGTATGTTTGCACCCAAAATTATTGGGATAAAGTTAAATTTAGCCATGTTCATTATCCTTTATATAGTAGTTTAATCTAGACTTTCCAAGCTGCTTAGTTCATTATATTTTTGTATGGAAATGAATGCAAGTATACATTCACCAAGTATTGTTAAAATACAAATATTTTCTTTAACATATTATAACATTAAATTTTTAAAGCACATGATATTCTGATTTATTATCGTTCTAATAAACCTTTTCCCTGATAAATTTTCTCAGTATACTTTTCTATACGATTCCTTTTCGTCTCACTGCGTTTTGCTTTACTAATTTCAATGGCATACGCACGTTGACGACCCGGTGTTAATTTATAAAACGCTTCTCTTAAACGTTCGTTCTCTTTAAATGCTTCTTCTAATTCTAAAGGGATTTCTAGTGGTCCATGTTCTTTTTTAGGAGGTTTTACGCCTGATTTCTCAATTCGAATTGCTTCTTTTATATAACAATGAATCATATCTGCTTTTTCATCAATCTCTTCTACTGACGAAAAGCGTAGCTGACGGTCAACTTGAACATGTTCAGTTTGCTGAATTAAAAGATTGTATTTATCTTCAAGCATTACTCCTTTCCATTAATATCAAAACCATATTTTTGATACACTTTTTTACTTTGATCATTCTGTAAATACTGATAAAGTTCCTCAGTTTCCTTTTTATATTTAGTGTCTTTAATTTTAGCAATTGGATATGTAATCGGTTCATGTAAATCATCTTGAATTTTGAGTGTATACTTTATTTTATTTGTTGATTTGAGGTCTGATGTGTATATGATACCTGCTTCAGTATTACCGGTTTCTACATAGGTCAACACTTGACGTACGTCCTTCGTTAATACTAATTTTGATTTGACTTTTTGATATAGTTTTTTGTTTTCTAAGGCTTGTTTACCATATTCGCCTGCAGGTACTAATTCCGGATTGCCAAGGGCAATTTTTTTTATTTTTTCTTCTTGTAAATTATCAAGAGATGTTAATTTATCTTCTGAAATAAGTACAAGATGATTTTTAAGTAAAGACTTTGTATCTTCTTTATCCACAGCTTTATTTTTTACTAAATCATCAACTTTATCCTGTGCAGCTGAAAAGAATATATCAACTGGAGCACCTGACATAATTTGTTGCGCTAATGCACCGGACGCACCATAATTAAATTTAATATCAATATGCTTATGTTCAGCTTCATATGATTTTTCGATATCATTTAATGCATTTTTTAAACTTGCTGCAGCTGACACAGTGATGATTATTTTTTCATCACTTTTTATGCTTTCTTTTCCTTGATTTCCACAGCCACTCAATAATATACACGTAAGAAATATTAACAATGGTTTTTTCATTATTAGCCTCCTAGTATTATTATGTATATTTTACCATATAAAAAAAGACATACTACGTAAAAACGTAATATGCCTTTTAACTTAAATCAGTATTTAATTAATTTCTGATTAAATAATCAAAAGCACTTAATGCTGCTGTTGCACCAGATCCCATAGAAATAATGATTTGTTTATAAGTTTGATCTGTACAGTCACCTGCAGCAAAAATACCTGGTACATTTGTAGCACCATTTTTATCAACGATGATTTCACCACGGTTATTTCTAGCAACTAAGTCTCCAACAAATTCAGTGCTCGGCACTAAACCAATTTGAACAAATACACCTTCAAGATCAAGTGTATGTTCTTCATTTGTATTGCGATCAACATATGTCAATGCTTTTAACGTCGTATCTCCAGTTAATTCTTTTGTTGCAGCTGATTTAATTATTTCAGCATTATTTAATGACGCTAAACGATCTTGTAATACTTTATCTGCGCGTAATTCCTCACCAAATTCTAATAACGTTACATGTTTAACAATACCTGCTAAATCTATTGCTGCTTCAACACCAGAGTTACCGCCACCTACAACTGCAACGTGTTTACCTTCAAATAAAGGACCATCACAGTGCGGACAATATGCTACACCTTTTGTTTGATATTCAGCTTCTCCTGGTACATTCATGTTACGCCATTTTGCACCTGTTCCAATGATTAATGTTTTAGATGTTAATTTACCACCGTTCTCTAAAGTAACATGTACTAAATCATCAATTTTTTCTAACTTTTCAACACGAACAGCATTCATAACATCAATGTCATAACTATTAATATGTTCTTTTAAGTTTTGAGAAAATTCTGGACCTGTTGTTTCTTTTACTGTAATAAAGTTCTCAATACCAGCAGTATCATTTACTTGACCACCGATACGTTCTGCAACGATACCTGTACGTAAACCTTTACGTGCTGCATATATTGCTGCACTACCACTTGCAGGTCCTCCACCGATTACTAATACATCAAATGTTTCTTTCGCATCAAATTCGGAAGCATCTGTTCCACCACCAAGTTTACCGATAATCTCTTCAATAGTAGCTTTACCACTACCAAATTCTTCACCGTCTAAGAACATTGTAGGAACAGCCATAATATCTTTAGATTCTTCTCTAAATGCTGCACCATCAATCATTGTATGTGTAATATTTGGATTTAATACCGCCATCATATTTAAAGCTTGTACAACATCTGGACATTTCGTACAAGTTAAGCTGATGAATGTTTCAAAGTTAAATGGTCCTTCTAACTTTTTAATTTGATCAATTACAGATTGATCTGCTTTAGGTGCACGGCCACTTACTTGTAATAAAGCTAAGACAAGAGAAGTGAACTCATGTCCAAGTGGCACACCAGCAAATGTAATACGTGCTTCTTCTTCAGGACGTGCTAGTGTGAAACTTGGTGTGCGTTTCAAAGGTGCTTCTTTCAAAGTGATACGTGAAGACATCTCTTTTATTTGAGTGAGTAAGTCCATCATATCTTGGCTTGTTTTGTCATCTCCAGCACTCGCTGTAATTACAACGTCGCCTTCCATTAACTCTAAATATTGAGCTAATTGTTGCTTTAATGTATCGTTTAACATTATAATTCCTCCTCTAAAGGATAAATTTCTATATTTTATTGCAATAGATACCACAACGCAAAAACTTACGTTGTGGCAGCATTTTAATATTTAATTGTTAACTAATAACTTTATAAATTACAATTTATTAAATATATAATTCGGACTGATAAGTATCCGCCAAAATCTTATTAGATTTTACCAACTAAGTCTAAACCAGGTGTTAAAGTTTCTCCGCTTTCTTTCCATTTTGCAGGACAAACTTCACCGTCATGGCTAGCTACATATTGAGCAGCTTTAACTTTGTCTACTAATACTGAAGCATCACGACCGATTCCATCATTGTTGATTTCCATTGTTTGAACAACACCATCTGGATCGATTAAGAATGTCGCACGTTGTGCAAGGCCTGCTTCTTCATCTAATACATCAAAGTTGTTAGCAATAACGTGAGATGGATCACCAATCATTGTATATTGAATTTTGCTGATTGCTTCTGAATGATCGTGCCATGCTTTATGTGTAAAGTGAGTATCACAAGATACAGAATATACGTTAGCTCCTAAACCTTGTAACGTTTCATATTGATCTTGTAAATCTTCTAATTCAGTTGGACAAACGAAAGTGAAATCTGCTGGATAGAAGCATACGATATTCCAGCTACCTTTCATTGATTCATTTGATACTTCAACAAATGCATCTGATTTTGGATCATAAGCATTAGCTGTGAATGGTAAGATTTCTTTGTTAATTAATGACATGTGTAATTCCTCCTGAGAATTTATTAAGTAATTTCAAACAATCTCTAGATTAGAATTATTCTAATCTCTAAAAAACTTATTATTACATGACGAACGTTTTAAGTCAACCAACTCAATCTTTAAAATTATGAAAATTATTTGTCGTATTTTTATTTTTTCTAAAATAAAAAGAATTACTAAAATTCATTTGTGGAAAATTACTTTTTACAATATCAATTACAGTGCCTCATTCTCATTTACTTGATAATCAAAGTAACAAATACAGCCAGGATAACAAGCGGAATAATATAGCGCAACAAGAAAGCCCAAATTTTAAATAAACCTCGATATTTACCATCCATTAATTCATGCTTAGCAATTGCAGTATCTAGTTTATAACCCGCAAATAACGCATAACATAATGCCCCAATCGGTAACATAATGTTCGAAACTAAATAATCCATATTATCAAAGAATGTTCCTGCTAAAAATTTTATTTGACTTAAAGTACCGTTCGATAATGCAGAAGGTACACATAAAATAAATAATAGTAATGCGATGAAATATACACATTTTTTTCGTTTCTTTTGTTCGTGCTTAATTGCGTTCGAAACATTAATTTCAATTAATGAAATAGACGATGTAATAGTTGCAAAAAAGAATAGCGATAAAAATATAAGATAAAAGATACTTCCAAACGGTAACTGATCGAATACATACGGTAAAACGATAAACAATAAACCCGGACCTTGTGCATTATCGATGCCTAATGAAGCAGTTGCAGGAAATATTGCAAGTCCTGCAAGTATCGTAACCAGTATATTTAAACCGACAACAGAAAAGGCAGATTGAACAATGTCTGTCTTCTTATCTAAATAGGATGCATATGTTAACATGCCACCAAATCCTACTGAAAGCGAAAAGAATGATTGACCTAAAGCAAAAAGTACTCCTTCAGCATTCAGTGAATTAAAATCAGGTTTCAGAAAATATACAACGCCATCCATTGCATTTGGAAGCGTTAAAGAACGAATGATAATCACAATAAATGCAATAAACAACATAGGCATCATTATTTTTGAAGCTTTTTCAATCCCATCCTGAATGCCACGGGAAACAATTATCGCAGTAAGAAAAATAAATAATGCAGCGCCAAGTATTGCATATATCGGGTTACTAATCAGATGACCAAATAATCCCTCGTAATTCTTCGTGTGTTGATTTGTAACTATTACATAAACAGTCCTCATCATATAAAGTAAAATCCATCCACCAATCACACTGTAAAAACTAAGTAAGAAGAAAACACCGACATTACCTAGATGACCTATTAAATTATAAAATCTATTGCCTGTAATTTTTCCGAACACTTCTGTGCTATATGTCTTTCCGTGTTTACCTATTACGAATTCTGCTAATAATAACGGCATACCTATAAATAATGTAAATATCATAAACAGTACTAAAAACGCTGCACCACCATTATCAGCCATGACATACGGGAATTTCCACATCGCACCAAGTCCTATTGCCGAACCTGCACTTGCTAAAATAAATCCAATCTTCGATCCCCAAACAGATCTTTTTTCCATGTGTAATCCCTCATTTCATATAATTTTTTAAACAAAAAAAGAGGCCAATGCATATGCATCGACCTCAAAAAAAGAGACCTTATGCATACGCAACCGGCCTCAAGTAACGCGAATGAAGCCGTCATAGATACTTATATCTATGACGGGCATAAATATAAGTTATGACAGCTGCCACCACATATTTAATTTTGTACTGTGCTGTACAAAAGTCTTCATTCTAATTACCTCGCTTGTTTAAGATTACTGATTATTCTATCAGTATATTGATTATGCGTCAAACAAATCTATTTAACGTACATCCGTTATATGCGTTATAGGAAAATACATCGCCAATAAATAAGCAGTTACAACCATTATTAAAAAGACAACTATCAATAAAATATCCCGATAGCTAAATGGAACATGATAATAGTACGTTCTAGTTCCATTATGGAATCCTTTTTTCTCCATTGCGACAGACAAACGATGTGCACGTCTAATATTTTGACTTAATAGTGGTATAATCAAATGCTTTATTCGATTCAACCCTCTATATTGGCTCGAATCTATAACATGATAACGCATTTTCAATGCATTGCGTAATTGGAAGAAAGACTCAAACATCATCGGCACCATACGGATGGCTGCCATAAATGCATAGGCGTATTTAGGCTTTACCTTCAAATGCTGCATTAAACTATAGAATACTTTTACAATTTCACTTGTAAAGGCAATACTTAAACCAAAGAAACTGACTGTAATCGTTCTAAGCGATAAATGTATTCCTCTATATAAACTTTCTTCTGTAATATGCACAATGCCCCATTGAAAAAGCGTAGTACTTCCGTCACCATAGAAAATCATAAATAATGATGAAGTGAAACTAAATAACATCATCACACTTACAAAAGCTATAATAAGTTTCAAACGCACACCACTAAATCCAATCATAAAGATAAACATAATAATAGCTAGATAGAGCATCCAGTCAAAATTATGAATAAATATGACAAGCACAAATAGTAAGACTCCTAAAATCAACTTAGTAATCACATTCACATGATCCATAAATGTATGATAAATCTTAAACTGTTCGTACATTATCACCCCTCCTCACTTCAGAAAGAATGCCACCCTGAATGCGTAACACGGTAGAAGGGTATCGCTTTATGATTTCATCATCATGCGTCACCATAATAATCGTCTGTCCGGATTGCACACGTGCTTTAAATAACTCAATAAGTTCGAACGTATTATGACTATCGAGACCAAATGTCGGTTCATCTAGTAACACAATATCAGCTTTTGTACTTAATGCCGTCGCAACACTCAATCTTCTCTTTTGTCCCATAGAAAGTTCAAAAGGATGACGATCTTTTAGATGGTACAGATTTAATTGCTTTAATAAATGCGTTGTTTTTTCTCCTGCCTGAGCTTTATCTAAAAATTGAAAATTAAAGAATATTTCATCATATACACTACCCTGGATAAATTGCAGCTCAGGATTTTGGTAAACAAGATACATGTTACGTGCTGCATCTTTCACCTTACGCAATGGTTTTCCATTATATTGTATTAAACCATCATAAGGAATAAGCTGCATCAAAGATTCTAATAATGTTGTTTTTCCTGTTCCATTCTTTCCGGTAATCGCAATCCATTCATGACTATTCACGACAAGTCCATCAATTTGATATAACTTTTTTTCTTTTCGCTTTACAGTAACATCTTCAAGCTTGAGCTCAAACTTGTGAGATGGATAATCATAATGCAATGATTTCGGTGCAAATTGATACGCATTTGGATGCCATACACCATACTTGTTTAATAAGTCTTCATGGTTATTAAGAATAAATTGTGGGGTACCTTGCGTAACCAATTTACCATTCGCATCCATCAATAAAATCCGATCAACATATTGCCAGATATGTTCAACCTTATGTTCTACGATAAGTACTGTCTTATCCTGCCATAAATCAATCATCAATTCCCATAAATGCTTTGTCGCATCGCTATCGAGCATCGCTGTAGGTTCATCTAGAAACCACGTATCAGCATTCTGCAACAATGACCCTGCAATTGCTAGTTTCTGTTTCATACCACCACTGAGTTGATTGATTTGTTGTGAAGGTCCAACATCCAGACCAACTTTAATCAAAACATCATTAATCAAGTGATTCATTTGTGATTTATCAACGTTTTGATTTTCCAGTATAAAAGCTAGTTCTTCATATACTTTAGGCATACAAAATTGACTATCTGGATCCTGAAATATAACACTAGCATTCATATCACGTTCTAATACATCATATTTCATCGGCAAATCTATCAACTCAGGGACGATACCACTTAGTACGTTCAGTAATGTGCTCTTCCCAGAACCTGAAGGTCCTAGCAATAATACTTTTTCTTTATCTGCTATCGTAATATCGATACCGTCAAATATCTTTTCTTTTTCACCGGGATATTTCAATCTTAAATTTCTAACAGATAACATCATCTATAAACTATCGTAATCTGATTGAGTTGACGTTCTAAACAGCTTCGTTACACCTGTCTGATCTAATGCTTTTACAATTAAATACGATAATACCCCGGTTACCAGTGCTCCACTAATCAAACGCATAATTATATAAAGCAGTACGTTCCATCCCGCTACTTCAGACATATATCCATAGAAATACTCAATCGGCAGACTTATAATTGCAGCAGCAACACCCGCTAATATACACACCATCATGCTGCGTGATTGATATTTAAATAACATGAATACAAACTCACAAGCCAACCCTTGTAAAAATGCAAATACAAACGTCGGAATGTCGAATTTCCCCATTACGATTGTCTCTCCTGCACCCGCTGCAAACTCTGCCAGTAATGCAATTCCTGCTTTCGGAACAATTAAATACGCCACAACTGCAGCCATAAACCAAACACCATATATTAACTGTTCAAAATGTAGCCCTAATGGTTTCATTGCCTCATAAGGTAACCAGACAAAATTGTATGCCACCGCAAATAATACTGCTACTAACACTGTCACTAATATATCTGACAACTTCAAACCCTGACTATTTTTGTTCATTTTCATTCCTCCATAAAAAATACGCACCCTTCTATAGAGAAGACTGCGTAAGGAAAAATAGCCACACTAATACTGTGACTATACACTTCCCTACGCTAGTATCATCTAGATCAGGTTCAAAGGGTCTAAGACTACAGCCTTATCTCAGTTTTTTTATAAAACACCCCTAGTGCGCTTATTTAATTTGTTATTTTTACAGTACTCTCGAAACTAAATTTTGTCAACTCGAAATTTTATTTCATCAATATATTACTATGCAAATATTGATTGCATAAACATTCATTTAAGCTCATAATGTGATTAACAAATTGACTAAAGGAGCTCGCTTTATGAATAAAATTGTAATACGCAAAGTTACAGAAAACGATCTCAATACTCTAATCAATATAAGCAAAAAAACATTCGATGATACTTTCAGACCGGATAATAAGGATGAAGTTATCGATCATTACTTAAAGACATCTTTCACTAAAGAAAAGATGATGACGCAGCTTAATGATCCACATTCAGAATTTTATTTTGCTTTAATTGAGGATCAAGTTGCTGGTTACTTAAAAATTAATACCAATGAAGCTCAAACAGAAAATATAACGGATAGTTCACTCGAAATTGAGCGAATTTATGTCGACAAAACTTTTCAAAAACAAGGTATTGGTAAACATTTATATGAAAAGGCAGTATCACGTGCACAAGATCAGAACATCAAAAAAATATGGCTTGGTGTTTGGGAATATAACCATAATGCATTAGATTTTTATAAAAAAATTGGCTTTAAACATATCGATTCTCATGTCTTTCAAATGGGCGACGAAGCACAGACCGACTATATAATGATGCTTGATTTAGTATAATGTTCACCTCTTCACAAATTGACTATATACACGTTACTCAGTAACAGATATAATAATATTGTATTTATAACATTCATGTTTATTCATAAAATCTTGTTCAACAGGAGGCTCTACAATGGCTATTGAAATTCCAGCTAAAACTATCGAAGATACTTATGCTTCGAAAGGAAACATTGAAAATGTATTAAACCAAGTAGCAATGAAAGAGGTAATGGCAGATAAGACACCTGGGCGCTATATGTTAAAAGCGATTATGTCAGGTTTTTTACTAGCTATTATGGCAGTGCTTCAACTTGCAGCAAAGACACAATTTGCGGCAACTGAAAATGCAGGGCTTATCAATTTAGTAGGTGCAATTGCATTCAGTATCGCACTCGTAATGATCGTACTTACTAATTCTGAATTATTAACTAGTAACTTTATGTTCTTTACAGCGGGTTATTATTTCAAAACAATCACAATGGGTAAAATCATAAAAATATTTACGTTATGTTTCCTGGGAAATATTATTGGTGGATTTATCTTATTTGGAATGATGACAGGCACTAAAGTTATGACACCTGAAATGGTAGCAGCATTAACTAAAACAGTAGATGCAAAAACAATTGAATCAAGTTGGCATGCAATTTTAATTAAAGGGATATTCGCTAACTTCTTTATCAATATCGGTATTTATATTTCTTTACAATGTAAGGAAGTATTAGCTAAAGTATTCTTCATCGGTATCGGAGTAGTTATCTTTGTATTTATGGCTTACGAACACGTTGTTTACAATGCAGGATTGTTTGCCGGAATGATGTTCTACAATATCGATGCATTATCTTGGATTGACGTTCTGAAAAACTTATTTTATGCATATATCGGTAACTACATCGGTGGTGGTTTATTTATCGGATTAGTTTATGCATACTTAAACGGTAGAAGAGACGATGTCAT
>CAACWL010000060.1_pt1 | contig 10249 bp, 9 predicted proteins | sample 2275641 | NCBI WGS metagenome assembly CAACWL01 (sample SAMEA5312462, study PRJEB27640) | indoor metagenome | biome: indoor environment; feature: uncontrolled; material: polymer tiles stone | place: Germany | collected 2014-07-07 | reverse complement strand
GCAAGTTTATTAGGTATATTCATCCATAATCCTATTTTCCATACAGTGTTATCTGTAATAGGTATTGGACTGTTTCTACTTTATACTGTGTATGATTTTAACCGTATGAAACTAGGGAACTTCTCTCCAAGAGAGATGGGCTTTAATTTGTTTATTAATTTACTCAACATCATTATGCACATTTTAAGACTCGCAAGTATTTTAAAAGATTAAACATAACAAGTCTGAGGCAATCATCGTGTCTCAGACATTTTTTGATTTGTAAACTTTGCCAGATGTAATCATTATTGTATAATAAGTATGTTAAATAACTCACTTGAAAGAGAGATGGAAATATGGGACGTAAATGGAATAATATTAAGGATAAAAAAGCCCAAAAAGACAAAAATACAAGTAGAATCTATGCTAAATTTGGTAGAGAAATATATGTAGCTGCTAAATCAGGTGAACCTGATCCAGAATCAAACCAAAATCTTAAATTTGTATTAGAAAAAGCTAAAACTTATTCTGTTCCTAAACATATTATAGATAGAGCAATTGAAAAAGCTAAAGGCGGATCAGAAGAAAACTTTGATGAATTAAGATATGAAGGTTTCGGTCCAAGTGGTTCAATGCTAATTGTTGATGCATTAACAAATAACGTAAACCGTACAGCAAGTGATGTACGTGCAGCATTCGGTAAAAATGGCGGTAATATGGGTGTATCAGGCTCAGTTGCTTACATGTTCAACCATACAGCTGTATTCGCATTTAAAGGAAAATCTGCTGATGAAGTTTTCGAACTATTATTAGAAGAAGATTTAGATGTGAGAGATGTTATCGAAGAAGAAGATTTAACAATTGTATACGCAGAACCAGATCAATTTGCGCAAGTTCAAAATGTGCTTAAAGCAAATGGCGTAGAAGATTTTGATGTAGCTGAACTTTCAATGTTAGCTCAATCAGAAGTAACATTATCAGAAGAAGATTTACAAACGTTTGAAAAATTAGTCGATGCAATTGAGGATTTAGAAGACGTGCAACAAGTATTCCACAATGTTGACTTGTAATGGAGTGTTTAGATGAATAAAGAGAAATGGATAAGTGCACTCAATTTAATACCACATCCTGAAGGTGGTTTCTATCATGAAACGATTAAATCAGAACATGCTTTAAATGATGGCAACGCGTTATATACAAGTATTTATTTTCTATTAGAAAAAAATAATATTTCGCATTTTCATAGAATAGAATCTGATGAGGTATGGTATTATCATGCAGGGCAAACATTGACTGTGCATATGATTTATCCGGATGGACATTATGAAAAAGTTAAAGTCGGTCCAAATGTTGAAGAGGGAGATGTATTACAAGCCCTCGTACCAAAAGGCGTGATATTTGCTTCAACTGTTGAAGGTGACAATGACTATGCACTTGTAGGATGTATGTGTGCACCAGGATTCCAGTTTGAAAAATTTGAACTGTTTACGCAGGCTCAATTAATTGAACAGTATCCACAACATCAAGAAGTAATTGAAAAATATGCTTTCGAAACAATTTAAAGTTTAATATAAAGAAATCCCAATCCGAATGTGTCGGATTGGGATTTTTTGCGTAATTATAGTTCTCCGTATACTTCTTTAGCAGTTTCGATGACATAAGATAATTTACGCCATTGCTCATTTTCAGATAAGATGTTACCTTCTTCTGTTGAAGCGAAACCACATTGAGGACTTAAGCATAATTGATCTTTTGAAACGTATTTTGTTGCTTCGTCTAAACGATCAAGAATATTTTGTTTGTCTTCAAGTTCACCAGTTTTTGATGTGAATAAACCTAATACAATATATGCATCGTTTCTATCAAAGTGTCTTAATGGTTCAAAGTCTCCTGAACGATTGTCATCGTATTCTAAGAAGAAGCCTTGTAGCTTTTCAGTAAATAGTTCTTTCGCAATTGGTTCATAACCACCCGTAATTGCCCATGATGATTGATAGTTACCACGACAAATATGAGTTGTAATCAATAAGTCTTCTGGTAAATCAGCTAATGCATCGTTGACAACTTTTGCTGCTAGTTTGATAGCTTCTGCTTTTTCTTCTTCAGAACGCTCTCTATTTTTAATTAATTGTTTTGTTGCTGCTAATCCAGCCCAATATACATCATCAATTTGTAAATAGCGACAACCTAATTCATAGAATTTAAGAATAGATTGACGATAAGCTTCTGAAACATCTTTCGCATATTCATAAATATCTGGATAGATTTCATGGTTTAATATGTTTGGATGGAATAACTGGTTTGGACTTGGTATAGATACTTTACTTACAGCTCTTCCGTTTACTTGCTTATGTAAATAATCAAAATGTGCGAAGTGAGGATGGTCTGGGTTGTATTGAACTTTTCCTACAACTCTTACGTCATGTTTTTTAGTTTCTACGCCATTAAATGTTAAACCAATTTCTGGTTCATAATCTTCTACACCTGTTAAGTTTTCTAAGAAATCAAAGTGCCAATAAGAACGTCTGAATTCACCGTCTGTAATACTTTTTAGTCCGACTCCTAATTGTTTTTCAATAATTTTATTAATTTCTTGATTTTCTACTTTCGTTAAATCTTCTTGTGTAATCGTACCTTCTGAAAATTGTTGACGAGCTTTCTTTAAAGGCTCAGTTCTTAGTAAACTACCTACATGGTCGGCACGGAAAGGTCTTAATTGTTCTGTCAATTTACTTCACTCCTGTTTATATACTCTAAAAATTCTGAAAAATTCAATATTAATTAAAAATACCAAAGTAATACATCGATGTCAATTTAGTTTTGATATAATAAATAAAAAGGAGGAGATTAAACACTTGGCTAATAAAAAGAAAAATATCAAAAAGAAAAGTCAGTCTGTAAAAAGAAAAAAGAAAAATGATAAATCAAAGCGTAAAAATAAAAAGAAATATATTTATGGATTCCTTTTATTGATTATTGGAATTGTGATAGCTATGAGTATTTATCATGTGTTTAAACCTTTACCACATGGCGTTTCAAAAGTGAGTTCAGAAACGATGACAGACCATGTGGAACTATTAACAGATGTCACTTATAAAAACGGGAATAAGATGCAGTACAATCAAGAAATATTTGATAAAGTAAATGAGACGATTAAAGAAGCGGATGATTTTATTATTATGGATATGTTCTTATTTAATCATTATCAAACGGGAGACAAGACTTATCCAAAAATATCTCAACGTCTTACACAATCATTAATTGATAAGAAAAAAGAAAACCCAGATATGAGAATTATTGTGATTACTGACCCACTTAATTCATTCTACGATTCATACACGCCAGATCATATTAAGGATCTAAAAGCCAATAATATAGATGTTTACTATACAAATCTTAATGAATTAAGAGATTCTAATCCGATTTATTCAGGCATGTATCGAACATTTTTCCAATGGTTTGGTAATAGTGAAAATGGTAAGTTAAGTAATCCATTAAGTCCTGAAGCACCAGATGTTACGGTTAGAGGCTATTTAAATATTTTAAATATGAAAGCAAATCATAGAAAGACTTTAGTTACAGAAAAACATGGCATGATCTTATCTAGTAATCCACATGATCCAAGTGGTTATCATCAAAATGTTGGTGTCAGAGTGTCAGGTCCAATCCAAAATGCAATTATTAAATCAGAAATTGCAGTTGCGAATATGAGTGGCGGTCGATACTCACCAAGTGATTTCAAAATTAAAAACAATAGCTGGAATGATAACGCCAAGTATAGTGTGCAACTAGCGACTGAAGGTAAAATTAAAGATCAAGTCATTCAAAATATTAAAAAAGCACAATCTAAAGACCATATTTCAATAGGTATGTTTTATCTTTCAGACAGAGATGTGATTGATGAATTGATTAAAGCTTCTAAAAGAAATGTGGATATCAAACTTATACTTGATATTAATAAAGAAGCATTTGGTAAAGAAAAGCCAGGCGTACCAAATAAACCAGTTGCAAGTGAATTAATCAATCGCTCAAAAGGAAGCATTAAAGTAAGATGGGCTCGTTCAAATGGAGAACAATATCATTCTAAATATATGTTGTTTGAGCAAAATGAAAACAATCGTGCCACGATGATATTAGGTTCATCCAATTTAACAAGAAGAAACATCGGAGACTTTAATTTAGAATCAGATATTATCATTAAAGGTAAACAAAGTGATGCAGCCTTTAAAAAATTATCCAATAACTTTAAACAATCTTGGAATAATAGTGAACATGACATGACTGCACAATATGATGAATTCAAAGACGAAGCACTATGGAAAAAAGTATTATATAGAATTCAAGAAAGTACAGGTTTATCAAGCTTTTAACAGTATATAAAAAAGACATTCACCGTGAAGGTGAATGTCTTTTTTGATAAGTAGGAAGTGCAGGGAGTAACGCACGAAGACTGAGATATCGTACCCTTATCTATTAATCTTAATAATATTCCGATACATAATATCTGCCATTTTTTCTGGTTTTTCTACACATCCGTTTTTTAGCCAACTATAAATGGTAGCGATTTGTCCACCGACTGTATAGTCAAGGAAGAAATTGACGTCTTGAAGTGTACCTATTCGTGTAATCAATTTTTCAAATCTTAGTTTAATGAGTTTGATAAAGCTGATGATGAGTTCTTTTTCTGGGTGGACGACAAAGACGCTTGTGAAAAATCTTTGATGTCTTGATATGTAATAAAAGACATTCGTAAAGTACTGTTTAACATACTTTCTTCTTTTATCGGGGTTTTCAAGAATAGATTGTTCTATATTATCCATTAATGTTTCATAGTTCGTCATATGAAACTGTTTGATTTCTTCATACGTTTCATATTTATCTTTAAAATGTGCGTAAAATGTTGAACGATTGATGCCACATTCTGCACATAACATTTTTATTGTGATTTCATCAAAATGATAATGTTCTAATAAGTAAACCATATTACTTATGATTAGTTGTCTCGCATGTTTTTTCATAGGTCACCTCGAATAAATACATACCTAATATTTTAACAAAAAGCCGTTCAAAGATACATTCATATACCATTTAAATATGTAGATATTATGAATAATTATCTGATTTTTTCCGCTATTTTAACCCGACAAACTTATTTAATTTGTTGGTTTAAATCATGATTACAGAGCCGTATAATGAATAAATCATTGAAATTTGGAGGAAATAAAGTAATGAAAAAAATAGTGCTTGTAAATGTTATCACTATAGTAATTTTAGTGGCTATTGGTCTAGTAGGATTCCATTATTATAGTGAAGCAACAGATTATGTAAAAACAGAAAATGCAAAAGTTGACGGTGAGCAAATCAAAATTGCTAGCCCAGTATCAGGTAACTTAACAAGCTTCGACGCTAAAGAAGGTAAAACTTATGACAAAGGCGACAAAATCGGAGAAGTAGCTGGTAAAGGTGAAGATGGACAGTCTCAAGAAATGGACATTAAAGCACCATCTAAAAGTACAATCGTAAAAACTTCTGCAACAGAAAACAGTTTAGTTCAAGCTGGATCACCAATCGCATATGCATATAACTTTGATGATTTATATGTAACTGCAAACATTGACGATACAGATGTAGAAGATGTTGAAAAAGGACAAGCTGTTGACGTGTATATCGACGGACAAGAAGCTAGTGTTAAAGGTAAAGTGTCTCAAGTTGGATTAGCAACTGCATCAAGTTTCTCATTGATGCCTTCATCAAATAGTAATGGAAACTATACAAAGGTGACACAAGTTGTTCCAGTGAAAATCACATTTGATTCTAAGCCATCAACAAATGTTGTTCCAGGAATGAATGTTGAAGTTCGAATCCACAAGAATTAAGGAGGGTGTATTATGACATCAACCTTTACGGTGGCTTATATAATCATTGCAATCCTTTTATGGGTTGGAATTAACGCGTTTGTAGTAAAACGTAAAAATACTAAATCAATTTCTAAAGATAGCTCAGATCATTCAAGCGTGAATGATGAGACTCAATTGAAATCTAAAGATGAAGAAAACATCGATCAAAACAAATATTCACATATTGAAAAAATGGAAGAAGATAATAAAACGTCTAAAACAGAGACGGAAAAAACGACTTCTAACGATATGAATTCAGTAGAGCAAAATCAATCTACTGAAGAACAGGAAGGTACATCTGATCGTGGTATGGAATTAAATGAGCATGAACCTATTAATGAACAAATTAAAAAAAATCATGTTAACTTCGTATACGGAAAAGGTATCTCAAGAAATAAAATATTAGTTGCAATGATGTTCGGTATGTTTATAGCAATATTAAACCAAACGCTATTAAACGTTGCATTGCCTGTTATTAATAATGAATTTAGTATCTCAGCGTCTACAGGACAATGGTTAATGACTGGATTCATGTTAGTAAATGGTATTTTAATACCGATAAGTGCTTTTTTAATTAGTAAATATTCTTATAGAAGATTATTCCTAATAGCGATGACGTTATTTACAATTGGTTCTATAATATGTGCATTATCATTTAACTTCCCACTGATGATGTCAGGACGTGTTATTCAAGCAGTTGGTGCAGGTATATTAATGCCGTTAGGTTCAAATGTATTTATGACAATCTTCCCACCAGAAAAACGTGGTGCTGCAATGGGTACATTAGGTATCGCTTTTATTTTAGCACCTGCAATTGGTCCAACGTTATCAGGTTGGATTGTTCAAAACTATCATTGGAACGTTATGTTCTACGGTATGTTTGCTATAGGTCTAATAGCGATATTTATTAGTTTCTTTTGGTTTAAAATTTACCAACAAACATCTAAACCGAAAGCTGACGTTCAAGGTATTATATTCAGTACTTTAGGATTTGGCATGTTATTATATGGATTTAGTGAAGCAGGTAATGATGGATGGACGTCTGTGACAGTTTCAGGATCATTAATTATCGGTCTAATCTTTACGATATTATTTGTTGTTCGTGAAGTTAGAATGAAAAATCCAATGCTTGATATGTCAGCACTTAAATATTCAGGATTTACGTTAACAACGTTAATCAATGTAATTGTAACAATGAGTTTATTCGGTGGTATGATCTTACTACCAATCTACTTACAAAATTTACGTGGATTCTCCCCATTAGATTCAGGTCTATTGTTATTACCTGGTTCATTAATTATGGGATTCATGGGTCCTATTGCTGGTAAAATGTTAGATTCATTTGGTATTAAACCACTTGCTTTAATTGGTTTAACAATCATGACAATTGGAACATGGGAATTAACACAATTAAATATGGATACACCATATACAACAATTTTAGTTATATATATCGTGCGTTCATTCGGTATGAGTTTTATCATGATGCCAATCATGACTGCAGGTATGAATTCATTACCTCAAAGACTTATTCCACATGGTAATGCGATTAGTAACACAGTGAGACAGTTAGCAGGATCAATTGGTACAGCAATACTTGTAACAGTGATGACGCAAAATACAACTTCTCATTTAGCTAATATGTCAGATAACCTGGATTCAACTAATCCTATGATTCAAGAACAAGTTAAAGCACTTTCTGAATCAGTTGGAGGAGAACAAGCAGGAACATCTGCACTTTTAGAATATTTTAATAAATTAGCAACAGTTCAAGGTATCAATGATGCTTTCTGGATTGCCACATTATTTAGTGTGATTGCATTAATATTAAGTTTATTCTTAAAAGATAAATCTCATTATTTATCTAACGAATAGACATGAATTCGGGAATTAAAAATATAAATTCACTTTGTATTTTTAAATTATATATTAAAAATTAATTGTTGAAATACTACAAGAAACATAACGTTTCTTGTAGTATTTTTTTATAAATATAAATTTAATTTTGAAATCCTATCTTGAATGCTTTGAATCGGGCTTGTTTTTTTATATAATGTAAAAAAGGAGTTGGTAACTTGTGAAAGTTAAGTATATTGACAAACGTCATTGGCGACGTCTCCTTAATCGCGAATATAAAGAAGTTGTGCTGGATACAAATCATTTTAAAGGACTTGTAGGATTAGTTACAATGGTACAAGTCAAGGAACCTTTAAAGGTAAATGTTGTAGGGAAAGAAATCACAGTGGCGGATAATGGTTATAAATGGATGCAAATATTACCAGAGAAAAAGCCGTATAGTATAACTGTCATGTACGACAAACAAAACAAACCAGTGCAGTACTATTTTGATGTGAATTTGAGGAATATCACGCAACTCGGTAATGCTAGAACATTAGATTTATGTTTGGACGTGTTGGTCATACCGAAGTCGGGTGAATATGAACTTGTTGATGAAGATGACTTAGAAAGAATGCTCAATGAGAAGAAAATATCTAAAGCGCAATTTCATAGAGCATACGTTACAGCTCATGAGATTATGTTTAAATTAGAAACAGACTTTAAAGGTATGGAAAAAAGAATTAGATATTGTTTTCATGAAATTATGAATGCAAAGTAATTAAATAACTGTATCATTGCATATTTCTATATAGAAAAACGAGGAAGCCCTTTAAAGATGGCGTTCCCCGTTTTTTTTATAAGAATATTAAAGCTAAAATGATAGCGATTGGTCCAACGATGAAACAATATTTACTAAAGATACCTAATTGACCACGTTCCATAATACCTTGTAACCATTTCAATGAGAAATAACTCGCTACAAGTGAAGCTACAAATGCAAATGCATATGAAATCATTAGTGATGTATCTGGAGGTGTTTCAATAATATCTTTAACGCCAAGTAAAGCCGTCCCAAGACTTACAGGTATATAAAGTAAGAATGAGAATTTAAACGCTGTTTTTTGATTCATTCCAACACCTAAAGCACCAACGATAGTGGCACCACTACGACTAATTCCAGGTATTAAAGCAACAGCTTGGAATAAACCTACAATTATGGCATCTTTAAGCGTTAAATCACCTTCTAATTTTTGGCCGCGCTTATTTTTAATAAACCATAAGGCAATACCTGTTACGATAAGCATAAATCCTACCATGATTACACTTTTAGTATCACCAATTATATCCTTAAAGATAATGCCTAATACACCAGCTGGTATAGTGGCAATTACTAAATACATAGCAAGTTGAAAATTCTTTTTAACAGTTTCAGTACGATCACCTTTAATATATTTAAATGTGTCGACAATTAATTCGATAATGTCTTTGCGGAATAATATAAGTACAGCAATCAATGAAGCGGTATTAACTACAATTTCAAATGTTAATCCTTCAGTATGTAATCCTAAAAATTCTTGTGCCATTACTAAGTGTCCGCTTGAAGAAATGGGTATGGGTTCTGTTATTCCTTGAAGTAAACCAAGGAATATATATTTTATAATTTCTAAAAAGTTCATGATTTTATCCTTCCTATTTTATGTACATTCTCAACTATAACGAATTATAATTAGAGTTTCAATTTTAGAATTAAAAAAATTAATATTTCGGTCTAAAGTTGTAGTCGTGGTGCTTGAATTAAATCATGGTATAATAAAATGAAAGTAAGGAGTGTGTCATTTGAAAGTAGATGATTATAAGTTATTAGTAACATTAGAAGATGTAAAGACTTTGCGAAAAGCTGCAGACATTCTCTACATATCGCAGCCAGCAGTCAGTCAGAGATTGAAATCTATAGAAACCTTTTTTGGTATAGATATTTTTATAAGAACAAAAAAGCAGCTTATTACAACTAATGAAGGATCCTTAGTCATAGAGCATGCAAGAAAAATGTTGAAAGAAGAACGTTTACTATTAGATAAAATTAGTTCGAAATTAGGAGAAGTAAACGGAAGCATTTCAATAGGAGTTTCTTCGTTGATTGGGCAAACAATTCTTCCACAAGTTATGGGGGAATATACGCATTTATATCCAAATGTAGATATACAATTACAAATTGGTTCTAGTGAACATATAAAACAATATCAAAATGACTTTCACATCATGGTAGTTAGAGGAAACGAAGTGATGAATGTTCAAAATGACCTTTTACTAAATGAACAACATTATTTTATTTATCCTAAAAGTAAAAAACAGGACTTACATCTATTACCAATGATTGAGTTTCAAGCAGAACCAATTTACTTAAAACAAATTGAAGAATGGTATTCCGATTATTTACAACAAGAATACCACGCACTAATTAAAGTAGACCAAATAGCTACATGCAAAGAACTCTTATTAAATGGAGTAGGCGTAACAGTATTACCAGAACTGGT
>CAACWL010000263.1_pt1 | contig 10297 bp, 10 predicted proteins | sample 2275641 | NCBI WGS metagenome assembly CAACWL01 (sample SAMEA5312462, study PRJEB27640) | indoor metagenome | biome: indoor environment; feature: uncontrolled; material: polymer tiles stone | place: Germany | collected 2014-07-07 | reverse complement strand
ATACCACCTTGGTCAATTGCAATATCAATGACTACTGAACCTGGGCTCATTGACTTGATCATTTCTTCAGTTACAAGTTTTGGAGCTTTCGCACCTGGAATTAATACTGCACCGATAACGAGATCACTTTCACGTACACTGTCAGCAATGTTTAATGGTGTAGACATTAAAGTCTGAACTTGATTTCCGAATAAATCATCTAACTGCTGTAAACGTACTGGACTTAGGTCTAAGATTGTAACTTCAGCACCTAGACCGACCGCCATTTTCGCAGCGTTTGTTCCAGCTTGTCCTCCACCGATAATTGTTACACGACCTTTTTGAACACCTGGTACACCCGCTAATAAGATTCCTTTACCACCATGAATCTTCTGCAAGAACTGTGCACCGATCTGCGTTGCCATACGACCTGCAACCTCACTCATCGGAGATAATAATGGCAGCCCACCTGTCGGTAACTGAACTGTTTCATACGCTATCCCTACCACTTTATTATCTAATAAAGATTTCGTTAATGCTGGTTCTGGAGCTAAATGTAAATATGTGAATAAAATTAAGCCTTCTTTAAAATATTTAAATTCAGGCGCTAAAGGTTCTTTAACCTTCATTACCATATCTACATTCCATGCTTCTTCAACTGAACCAATGCGTGCGCCTACTTCGATATAATCCTCATCTGTGAAGTAAGAACCAAGTCCTGCACCTTTTTCGACGATAACCTCATGTCCGTTATCAACTAATGCATGAACCCCACCTGGCGTTAAAGCAATACGATTCTCATTGTTTTTAATTTCTTTTGGAATACCTATTAACATGTCATACACTCCCCTTAATTTATCCTTACAAGAATATAGTAACATTTACAAATGAAAACGCAATCATTTAATTTGGTAAGAGTATTCAGAATATATAAAATGTTTACAATTCTATTATTACATTCTAAACATTAGTGATATAATAAAAGTGTAATAAAGATCGTAAATGGAGGGATTTTTATGTTAGTGTATAAAAATATCTTAATCGCAGTCGATGGATCAAGTGAAGCGGAATGGGCCTTCAATAAAGCTGTGGAAGTTGCTAAGCGTAACAATGCAACATTATCGATTATCAATGTTATCGATACAAGAAGCTATGCAAGTGTCGAAGCTTATGACCGCTCTATTTCAGAACGCGCAACACAGTTTGCAGAGTCATTGCTTGATGGTTACAAAAGAGTAGCACAAAGCCGTGGTGTATCAAACGTCGATACTTTAATCGAATACGGTTCACCTAAGACGATTATTCCTAAGAAAATCGCACAAAAATTAGGAGCAGACTTAATCATGTGTGGTTCAACTGGACTTAATGCGGTTGAACGTTTCATTATCGGATCAGTATCAGAGGCCATCGTACGTCATGCAGAATGTGACGTATTAGTTGTCAGAACTGAAACAATGCCACATAACTTCCAGCCAGAAGTTGCTACAAAAGAACTGCTAGAAGAACATAAACAGTAGATAAAGCTGTTAGTTCATATCATTATCTATAAGATAATCTATTATTGTAAAAAAGGTCAGAACAATAGTTCCGACCTTTTTTCATATTATTTTAAGTTACCGAAAGTCATCGTATCACGTGCGATCATAACTTCTTCATCAGTTGGTATTACCATAACTTTAACTGGTGAATGTGGATAGTTGATAAATGCTTCTTTTCCACGAAGACCCGCGTTTAGTTTTGGATCCCAGTAAACGCCCATGAATTCTAATCCTTCTAATACACGTGCACGCACGATATCAGAGTTTTCACCAACACCTGCAGTGAATACGATTGCATCGAGACCTTTCATACGTGTTGCATATGACCCGATGTATTTATGGATACGACTAGCAAATACATCTAATGCTAAGATGGCACGTTCATCACCTTCTTCAGCTTTTTGTTCGATATCACGTAAGTCACTAGAAATTCCTGAAATTCCTAGTAATCCAGATTCTTTATTTAATACATTGATAACTTCTTGAGCTGTCTTACCAGTCTTCTCCATTAAGAACGGAATAATTGCAGGATCAAGGTTACCTGAACGTGTTCCCATTGTAACTCCAGCAAGTGGTGTGAACCCCATAGATGTATCTACAGATTTACCACCTTCTACTGCAGCAATTGAAGCTCCATTACCGATATGGCAAGTAATGATACGTAATTGTTCAATAGGACGATCTAATAATTCTGCAGCACGTTCTGCTACGAATTTATGGCTCGTACCATGTGCACCATATTTACGAATACCATAATCTTGATAATATTTGTAAGGTAAGCTGTAAAGAAATGCTTCTTCAGGCATTGTTGTATGGAATGAAGTATCAAAGATTGCTACGTGCGGAATATTTGGTAGCATCTTACGGAATGCACGGATACCCATTAAATTTGCAGGGTTGTGTAATGGTGCTAATTCACATAATTCTTCAATTTGCTTTTCTACTTCATCCGTTACAAGCGCACTTGTTTCAAAGATGTCTCCACCTTGTACGACACGGTGACCTGTACCATCTAAATCATTAATGTCCTGGATGATACCATGTTTTTTCATTTCATCAAGCATCATATCAACCGCTTGCTCATGATTTTTAATATCTAAAGTTTGAGTGATCTTCTCACCATTGACTGAAATTGTAAAGATTGAATTCGGTAATCCAATTCTTTCTACTAATCCTTTAGTCAATACTTTCTCTTCAGGCATTTCAAATAACTGAAATTTTAAAGATGAACTACCTGCATTAATTGCCATAATTTTTTTCATGGTCTTCCTCCTAAGTAATTGAATACTTATATTTAATCATTAATACAGATTATTATCAAGAATAATACAGAATTATTTGTTACGATTTTCTGAATGCCACACTTCTAATTCATCTATAAATGATTTCATATTTCTTTCATCTTTGAAATCGGGAATATTTGCGAGTAAAACTTCAACTGTTTTGGATTTCGAACCATCTTTTCGTTCTAATACGAGCAAGCTTTTTCGACGTGCTTCAGTCTTGAACAAACTCGAAGGGAAATTCAAAAAGGCTTGCATTATTGTTTCTGTAGCAACAAATTTTTGTAACTGTTCCACATTGTCACCTTCAAAGAGTTGGGTTGGAACAATTAAAAATGCGAGACCTCCTGGCTTTAGGCTATTTATCGCCTGTTCAATTAATAAATGATGACTAAAACTATGTCCTTCTTTAAATCCAAGTTTCATTTCATGACTTCTTATATCATTCGGGTAGTAGCCTACTGGAAAGTCACCAGTAACAACATCGAAATCGCCTTCTGGTAATGGCATAATTGCATCTTGAGGAAAGACATCAAAGGGTATCTCTAAAAAGTTTGCTAAATGTACGCTGAGTCTTGATAATACAGGATCAACTTCTACAAGTACATGGTCAAAAGTCTTGCCTGGATTTTGTTCGTGTATTGTAGCTGAGAGATGTCCTGTACCACTCGTAAGATCTAATATCTTAACCTGTTCATCTTGAACAAACAAATTCATTACATACGCAGTCATATATCCAATACTATCTGGTGTCATCTGGTGATTCGGCTGTATCATCTCTTCTTTCAATAAGCTTAGATAACTGAACTGGAAAGCCTTTCTACGATCGATACTCGTACTTCTTTCAAGCAGATCTCTTTGATTGATATAAATATCTTCGAGACTTAACCCTAAATTCTCAATAAAACTATGTCCATTTTCTTTTTGGAGTGCTTTCGCCTTACTATCAATAACCTTAAATAATTCTTCTATCATATATGATCCTTTCAAATAAAAACTGCCCCAAGTCAAGGGCAGTAGTTAATACGTGTAATTAAATTGATTTTAACGCTTCAATTGCTTTATCATAATCTGGGTGATCCGTACCTTCTGGGACAACTTCAGTATAGACTACTTCATTTGCATCGTTGAGAACAAATACCGAACGCGCAAGTAAACGTAAGTCTTCCATTACGACACCATAGTTCGTACCAAATGATAGGTCTTTATGGTCACTTAAAGTAATGACGTTCTCTAATCCTTCTGCGGCACACCATTTTGCCTGAGCAAATGGTAAATCTACAGAGATAGTTAAAACAACAGCATTATCAATGCCTGCTGCTTCTTCATTAAATTTACGTGTTTGTGTACTACATACACCTGTATCAATAGATGGAACAACGCTGATTAATTTCTTCTTACCTTCGTAATCGGCTAATGTTCTTACCGTTAGATCATTTGCTAATACGGAAAAATCCGGAGCTGCCGTCCCAACTGTGACAGGCTCGCCTGATAATTTCATTGGATTGTTTTTAAATGTAACTTGTGCCATTATGATACCTCCTAAATTGTTTTACACTATTAATTTAACATGTTTATAAGAGAAAACGAATTAATTTGACTGATTAAATTCTGATTTCTTGCTTCACAAGCTTTTCTCTTAATAACGCACTCTCTTCCTTAACAACGAGTGTATCGCTTAACAGATCGTGTATACCACGCTTATTTGGATTGAATAGTATAACGAGATAAAGTAAATAAGCGAAGAAGTTAGAAATATATCGTCCAAAGAACTCTCGGGTAATAACCGTTCCTATAGAAAGTTTGCGACCATCTTCATGAACTACTTTTAATTTTAAGATCATCTTACCAAGCGTTGCATTAAAGAAATACGTAAGTAAAATAAAATAGCCAAAGTAGATTAATGCACTAAGTACATTATAGACCGAAAAGAGCGGTGTCATAATATATATATCACTTAAACCGTATGATGCATCAAATGGATTTAATACAATATTTTTAATCGAACCAATAACGATTAAATCAATGATAAACGCTACAAACCGAATACCAAATCCAGCTTCTGTCGCATGAATTAACTGCTGTGTAAGTTTATCATTCACATTGTGCGAATTCACTGGAACAGCTAAGTCACTTTCAATATGTTGCTCATATTTTTCTTCATACATTACATCCACCTACTCCCCATACAAGTACATTGGTTGAATGCCTTGACGTTTACTCAATAATTCTTTTATTGCAGCTACATCGTTCTTGCCCATTAAGTGACCTACAAAAGAATCTGCTGCAAAGAATTTAGAATTAAAGAAGTCATCTGTCACTGAAAATTCAATGACTTCAGCGTTTTTTGCTTTAATTTCTTTCTTCAGTGCATTCAACGCATCTGCCTCAGTGCCTATCTCATCTACAAGATCCAATTTTTGCGCTTGTTGACCCGAATAGATTCTACCGTCAGCAATCTTTTTCACTTGAGCTTTATCCATATGTCTTCCATTACTAATCACATTTACAAAACCTTCATAGCTTTCATCGACAAACTTTTGCAAGATTGCACGTTCTGTTTCATCCATCTCTTTTGTAGGGCTCATAATGTCTTTATGGGGTCCACTCTTAATTGTGTTGAATTTAACCCCGTACTTATCCGCAAGCTCTTTATAATTCATAGATTGCATGATTACGCCTAATGATCCCGTCAACGTTTCTTTAGAAGCATAAATTTTATCAGCTGGTGCTGAAATATAATAACCTCCAGAAGCCGCCGTATTTTTCATCGTTACAAAAACTTTTTTACCTGCTTTTTTGACCGCTTCAATCTTATCGTGAATTTCTGCACTCTCATAAACACCACCACCCGGTGAATTCACAACTAACATCAACGCTTTAATATCACCGTTGTCTTTCACCTCATCTAATGAATCCAGTATCAGCTGGTGGTTGTAACTTTCACCTGAGAAAGGCGAAGGCGTCCCAGTATCCATAATTGTTCCGTCTATTTCAATACGTGCAATTTGATTTGTCGCGTCGCTGCCATCTACAGTAGATGAAGCAAGCCCTTCTTCGTCCAGTCCCTTCATGCTTGAAGCGAAATCTGTAGATAACACATTTGTGAAGAAGCTTAATGTAGACCCAACAATAAATAATCCTAAAGCCAATAATATTGCTATCACTCTTTTACTCATCGTATCTTCCTTTCAAATATAATAGTTAGACCTTATAATACATAGTATCAGAAATATCTATCAGTGAACAACAAGGAGTGGTAAAAAAATGGTAAAAAGAAATAAAATTTACTTTTTTGCAAACGGTGAACCCGCTGGATTGAACTCTAAAGCACAAATTGAAACGTTAATTCAACATTATGACTTTGAAGTAACTGATAATCATCAAACTGCAAATATCATCGCTTCTATCGGTGGTGATGGGGAATTTCTCCAAGCAGTACGTAAAACAAAGTTTCGTCAAGATGCGATATATGTTGGCATTGCGACAGATAATAAGAAACACTTCTATACTGATTTCCATATTGATGATCCCGAACTATTAGATAAAGCTTTAAATAACGAGGATGATTTAATCGAAGTACGCAAATATCCTTTGTTAGATGTAAATATTAATAACGAGATGCATTACCTATGTCTAAATGATTTCTATATTAAATCTTCAATTATTAAATCGATGTCTTTAGACGTCTTAATCGATGATCAGAAATTCGAGACCTTCCGAGGGGATGGGATGCTGATTTCTACACCGACCGGGTCAACTGGATACAGCAAATCACTGGATGGTGCCATTATCGATCCGCTTACACGTTGCTTCCAGATGACTGAAATCGCATCTTTCAACAACAACAACTACAGAACTATTGGTAATGCGATTATTTTAGATGAAGGTCGTAAACTCTCTTTAATACTAGATAAATTAGAAGACTATTATCCTATAATGGGACTAGATAACGAGGCATTATCCATACAAAATACAGATACAATCGATATTACATTAAGTAAAAAGATCATTAAAACAGTGAAAGTTAAAGAAAATTCATTCTGGAATAAAGTTGAGCGAACATTTCTATAAGATATAAAGAACTGCACAGCGTATAACTACGATGTGCAGTTCTTTATATTTGAATATGTATAATCACCAAACTATTTCACAAGATAATTCTGAACGTAGTCTACAATGTTTTTACCGATCAATAGCACCGTCACTATGATAAAAAGTACACGTACATATGATACACCATGCTTAAGCGCAAACTGACTACCAGCATAGCTCCCTGCTACCATTGAGGCTCCCATACTCAGCCCGTACATATAATTCACTTGTCCAAGTGCCATAAATAAGAGCAGAGCCCCTAAGTTGCTCGCAAAGTTTAGAAACTTTGCGTTACCTGCTGCTCGCAAGAAATCAAAACCGATGATGAGTAAGGTGAACAGCAGAAAACTGCCTGTTCCTCCCCCCAAAAATCCATCGTAGAGGCCGATAAATGTAATCGCAAAAATGAATAATGCTGACTTTTTCTTATCTAATTTCTTATAGGTCGAAATGCTTCCCCAGTCTTTCTTAAATAACGTATACACTAGCACTAGACTCAGACAGATGATAGCAATAGGCTTCAAATATTCAGGTGGCATCTTCGTGGCAATAAATGCTCCGAGAATCGAACCGAAAAATGATAACGGAAATAATTTACCTACAATATTTAAATCCACTTTCTTCGAACGTAAAAAAGACAATGTCGATGTAAATGACCCAAATGACGAAGCAAGCTTATTCGTTCCGAGCGCGATAGATGGCGGCATACCAGTTGCAAGTAGGGCGGGAGTACTGATGAGTCCGCCACCCCCCACAACTGAATCTATAAATGCCGCTAAAAATCCGAAAAATATTAGTATGAGTAAAATATTTAAATCCATATTACCCTCCCTATCAGTTGGTGTTATACGATTTGTAGTGTCCTATAATTAGTTATTCAAATATCTCTCCGTTATCCATTCTAAACTGCTTACGAAGCACATCCGGGAAATTTGTAAAGGCTCCGTCAATACCCGCATTAATCAGGCGCTCCATATCAGCTTCTTTATTAAGCGTATACGGCAAGACCAAATACCCAAAGTTATGCATTCTGCTAATTAATGTTTCATCTAAGTCAGCAATACTTGGTCCAACGGCATACACAAATGTATGAATCTGCTTTAAATCCTCATCTGACATTTCACGTAGCACACCTTTTTTAGCAAGCAGCAATAGTGACATATCAGGAACAAGTTGATTCACTTTTATCAAACTTTCCAAACTAAATGACTGTATAACCGTCTGACGATTTTTTAGACGCGTGTCACTGATCAAGCCGTACTCATCAAGCATATCGATTAAAAGTGATTCCATCCCTGGATAGATATCTGGAGATTTTGTTTCTATATAATAATTCGCATCTTTATAGCGTTCAAATACATCTTCAAGTGTCGGTACAAGCTGTTCAGCATAATAGTCTTCCTTTAATTCCGGAAACTTTTCATTGAACCATTTCCCGATTGTCAGCTGTTTAATTTCTTGAAGGGTCATCTCTTTAATGATCCCTGGTGTCAGCGCAGTGCGTTCAATCGATTCATCATGCATGACAATAATTTCATTATCCAATGTCATATGAATATCGAGCTCAATATAGTCTGCATGCATTTCATAATGACTTTTATCGTATGCTGCAAAAGTATGTTCAGGCGCATAACCACTCGCCCCTCGATGTGCAATGACCACATTTTTATCAAGCATATAAACGCCTCCTATAACAGCTCGTCGAATTCTTGTTTCGTATCTGTATGCTTAGAAATTGTTAATGTTTCAATATTCGCAACTGCCCCTTCAATCATCGCATCAAAATCAGTACCCGCTTCAAAACTCTCAACCTTATCAAGTCGAGGATTAGTCTTCGGATTTTTAGGTGTGAAGATTGTACAGCAGTCTTCAAACGGTTGGATTGATGTGTCGAATGTTCCAATTTCCTTTGCTTTAATAATAATCTCATCTTTGTCCAATGTCAGTAACGGACGTAATATTGGTAAGTTTGTAACTGCATTTATCGCATACATGCTTCCAAGCGTCTGACTCGCAACTTGTCCTAAATTTTCTCCGTTGACAAGTGCTTTAGCATCAATTTGACGTGCAAATCGATCTGCAATCTTCAGCATCATTCGACGCGTTGACGTCATTGTTAAGTTTTCAGGCACTTTCTTATGAATCATCTTCTGGATGTCTGTAAACGGAACGAGATGCAGTTTAATTTCTCCAGTAGTTTCTGCCATAATTCTTGTAAGATCAATGACCTTCTGTTTCGCTTCTTCGCTTGTAAACGGTGGTGAATGAAAATGAATCGCTTCAATCGTAACACCACGCTTCATCACTTCAATTCCAGCGACAGGTGAATCAATACCACCTGATAACATTAAGAGCGTCTTTCCTCCCGTTCCAACCGGTAGGCCTCCAGCACCTTTAATCACACGAGAGTATAAATACGCTGCATCACTTCTGATTTCAACGAGCAATTTATAGTCTGGGTTTTTAACGTCTACTGTTAAATGTTCGATATTAGATAAGATTTCTCCCCCGAGTTCTTGCTGTAATGCAAAAGTATCATAAGGGAATCCTTTATCTGAGCGTTTCGCATCCACCTTAAATGTAACACCCGGTGCGTCAATATCACGAGCAAGCTTCACTGCACTCGATTTTATCTGGTCAATATTTTTCTCTACCTTCACCACCGGACTCACTGAATGTACACCGAAAACTTTACTAATTCGTTTCATAATCTCTTCCACATCAGCATCTTCAGTGATTTCCACATACATCCTATCTCTATTTGCATTTACCTTATAGCCTGTCAAAGGAATTAAAGCATATTTAATATTGGACTTAAGCTGATTTATAAATGTATTACGATTACCCGATTTTAATGTTAATTCACCATATCTGACTAATATATGATCATACTGCATCTTTGATTAACTCCTTCATTTCACGATAGATTTGTTGTAGTACTGTGATAAATCGATTGATATCACTTTGTGTTGTATATTTATCAAATGATACTCTGACACTACCTGCTATGACAGTTTCAGGTACATGGAATGCATTGAGTGCTTCATTGAACTTTGCTCGCTTTGACGAACAAGCACTCGTCGTCGAAATGCAGATATCTTCTTTCGAAAAGGCATTCACGAGGACCTCCCCCTTTACGCCAGGAAAGCTGATATTTACTATATGTGGTGCACCCTCTTCAAGTGAATTCACATATAGTCCCGGAAGTTGCTGTACTGCATGTTCTAGCTGTTCTTTAAAGTGCTGCGTGCGTGCGTATAGTTCTGTCCTCTCACTTTCTGCAATACGTACTGCACGACTTAAAGCAACGTCATTCGCAACATTCACTGTTCCGCTTCTAAATCCATACTCCTGACCCCCACCAAATACTGTATGTGTGATGGTCTTCAGTTGATTGAAGAC
>CAACWL010000120.1_pt1 | contig 10361 bp, 12 predicted proteins | sample 2275641 | NCBI WGS metagenome assembly CAACWL01 (sample SAMEA5312462, study PRJEB27640) | indoor metagenome | biome: indoor environment; feature: uncontrolled; material: polymer tiles stone | place: Germany | collected 2014-07-07 | reverse complement strand
TATTTACGCTCTATATAAAAAGAACCGCAGGTCTCTTCAGATCTACGGATTTTCGCCATGCCACGAAATTAGCATCATGCTAGCAAGTTAAGCGAACACTGACATGATAAATTAGTGGTTAGCTATATTTTTTTACTTTGCAACAGAACCCAGTTTATTAAGTTGTTCAGTTACATCGGGAAAGAAATCATGAATATTTGAAAAATCCATTGATGCAATAATATCCTTTTTATCATTAAATCCGACATATTCTTCATTTAAATATTTATTTAATAAATTTAGTTCAGTTTTAAACATAAGCAACTCTCCTATCAGTAGAATAAACAGAATATTCAAATATAATTATATAACAGTGAAGTTTAATCAGCACTATATAAAGTGATGAATTATGGTTATAAATAGCACTTATCGATCCTATTTGTAAGTGTATTAAACAAAATTAACTTTAAATTTTACTAGCAACTTTTAAAATGATTGATTACTTGTTGGATATTGATTTGATTACACATTATCTTTTACTTTAATAGCTAATTAACATTACATCGATTACAATAAAATAGAAATATCAAAAGCGCTCATCGTTTAAATAATGCGTGAGTTTATTAGGAGATGAATTTATGGATAAATTGAAGCAAGTCATGATTTATGTTGATGATTTAGACAGTGCGGTAAAATTCTGGACTGAAACGCTAGAGTTTGTAATCGTACAGGAAATGGAGTTACCCGAGAATTATAAAGCGGTTGAAATCGCACCTAATGTGAATGCTGAAACGTCTCTTACTTTATTTGATAAAGCATTCATTAAGAAATACAGCCCGGAAGTAACACTGGGTACGCCTTCATTAATGTTTAAAGAAACAAATTTCGATGCATTATACGAAAAGCTTAGAGCATTAAATTTAACTGGTCATGACATTGTTGATATGAACGGCGTACGTGTATTTAACTTTCAAGATGGTCAAGGGAATTACTTCGCTGTAAGTGAATAAAACAAAGCCGACTGGTTAGTCGGCTATTCTTTCTTACGTTCTTTCATACATTACGACTTTTTCGCTTTTATCACTATAAACGGCGGTCTATGATTAACTTTCATAATATCTTCTGCATCCCATAATCGTAAAGACATTCCTGTATTGCCTGTATCAATTACTCGTTCAATAATGAATCTATTATCGATTATAGTATTCATCAATGTACTAATTGTGCGATGATAACGTATTACTTCAGTATCTAACCACCCTATCGGTCTCGCGCTTTCTTCAAAATAATGATCCAATTTATAATGATTAAATCTACTCTCAATATGAGACCAAATTTCTTGTTGTTTCGTTGCAGTTGTTAACGGATGTTCTGTAGAAAATAGTAATATACCGACATTTGCCAATAATTTATTTAATTTTTCCATTAGTAAATTGAAATCTTCAATATAATGAAAAGCCAGACTTGATACTATCACATCAAACTTTATTTCTGTTTCATACGATAAAATATTAGATACAACAAATGTTACGCGTTCATCTTGTATATGTTCTTTTGCGTTGTTAATCATGTTATTAGAAATATCTAAACCTACAATTTGCTCTGGATTTAGCTCCAACATATATTGAATGAATTTCCCCATACCACAGCCAATGTCTAATACCTTTTTTCCTTTTATATCTGGTAACTCTTCCTTCATAACTGGCATTTCGATCATCTCGTTATAACTTAATTTGTTGTTACGAATTTTTGTGTAACCTTTATAGAAATGCTCGTTATCATAAACATTTTGTGACATTTTATTCATCTCCTATTTATACTTGGGCCCAGTAATTATATTTTATAAAACTATATAAAAAAGAATAGACTTATATTATAAAAATATGTATGATGTATTATAGAAGTAGCAAAAATAATTTTACAATAATTTACATATATTTTAACAGCCATCGATTATCGATGGCTGTTTTTTTCTTATTCATGATTAATAATATGTTCAAAAATTTTATTCTCACCTAACAACTTGTCTTTTAATACGGCAGGTTGAAGATTAATCTTTTCGATTTCATTTAGTGGAAACCATCGATACGCCATATCTTCTCCATTTTCACATCCTATTATAGATATTCCTCTATCCCATAATGATTTGGAATGACAAAAATAATAAACGCCGAGCTCATGGAATGACTTTTCTTGTGAATGATATGTTTGTTCAATGAAAATAGCACTTTGTTCAATCGCTATGTCAGTAGAAAGTTCTTCAAATATCTCTCTTTTCAAGGCTGTTCTAGAATCTTCCAGCATTTGAACTTTGCCACCCGGTGGTGTCCAGTAATGTTTGATATTTTGAAGTAAAATATGATTATTTTCTATAATTAAAGCTGAAGCTCTGTATTTGAAACGCTTATTGTCCTTAGTAAATGTGATGTCCATAAGTTACTCCTTGAGATTTATTAATATTTTCAAAAATCCGGCTAAATAAACGAACTCACTTCTTTTCGTCTATTTAGCCGAATTCAAGTGGACTTTCTAATAATTAATTTTGACGGTAATTCTTCTGATGTCGCCGAGTCAGACAGTATTAATTCGACACTACGTTCTCCCATTTGTAATAATGGCAGATCGATACTTGTTATGTTATTTACCTGTGATAGTTCACCATTTTCGTAGGATATGAGTGCAATGTCTTCTGGCACTTTAATGCCTTGATTCTGAAACTCTGCATATAGACCTGCACAGTGGGCATCATTGGTCACAATTAACGCATCAGGTAAGTTTGTTTGTTTCAGTATTCTTTGTGCGAGTTGTTTCCCTTCCGTTAAAGATAATCCACTGACATAGATAAATTCCTTGTATTGCATATCTTTAGGCAAAGTCGCATACGCTTTTGTGCGTTCATTTGCACTAAATCCATTATTTCTATGTACTGTGTACCCTATTTTTTTATAATCTTCACTCATGAGATGATTCAATGCTTTTTTCATTGCTTCGTATTGGTTGATAAATATATAAGGGAGATGATTATTCTTCTCCATGAGTACAATTGGGCCATATTCTTCATAGTCGCATATTGTTTCAATCGATAGTTGTTTCGTAATAAATATGATGCCATCAATTGATCGGTGTTTCAACATTTCTAATGCTTTAATTTCTTCGTCTTCATTATAGTGCGTTTCAATCACGATTATATGATAATGATGTGATGATGCCTGCTTAATTGCGCCTTCCAAAATTCTTAAATAATATGGGTTTGTAATCCATGGAAATACTACAGCGATTACTCTACTCTTCCCACGTGATAGATTTACTGCCAGGTGGTTGGGTATATAGTTTAATATCTTCATTGCCTGCATGACTTTATTCCTTTTTTCTTCTGTTACGTACGGATGATGATTTACCACTCTGGATACAGTGGTTACTGACACACCTGCTTCCTTCGCGATATCACGAATATTTGACATGAAAAAATTCCCCCTTGCTATGAAACGAGTTTCATACATTACAATCAAGTTAAGAAAGAGGTGATTGTAATGTATGGCTGTTTATCACTGATTATTTTATGTGCCATCGAACTCTTATTTGTAAGTATTGTACCAGAAGTTGATGATAAATATTAAGGCCTATCAAGGTATGTTTGAAGTTTAATTGAGAATAAAAATAGACAGGCTGCTATATTTGATTTGCGTCCTGTCTATAATGATATTAACTTGATTGCACACTTTCAAAGTAAATTTGATCTTCATCATAATAATCTACTGCATTATCTACAAACACGTGTGTTTTGATATAGAACTCATGGTTATAGTCTTCAATTTCATCATGTGTGTCTAGTATAAAGGGTGTTTCTTCTGTTCCGTCATGCTGTAGGATAACTTTTGATATGGGTAAATCGATTGTATGGAAGTCGCTTGTTTCATCAGTATTTTCTTTTCTTTCTATTAAAATAAGTTCAATACGATCAATATCTTGCTCAGCTAAGTTTTCTAATTTTACGATACCTGCAATCTGTTCCTCAGGATGAAATGTTATTTTTTTAATAAGTGTATCAACTTTTGCATCTCCAATTCCTATTGATGTAAGAAGTTCTTTAAACATGATATACCTCCTTATTGCGTATATGAATTTTTAATATAATCTCTCTTAAATTAAATTAATCGTACCATAATGCATGTTAGACTTAAAATAATATCCTTATTCTATTGAAATAATGTTTATTTCTTTTCAATTTTGGTTACAGTTATACAACGATTATTAAGGTTTTTCACTTTAATTTCGGTTATAATATAATAATAAAATGAATAAAGGAGTTTTCTATGTCACGTTTATTTAATTTACTCAAAAAAGGTAGTAAGTCTTCATTAATTGCAGCAATCGTAAATTTTATTCTAGGTTGTTTAAAGTTCGGAGCTTACGTATTTACTGGTAACGTCGCTATGTTCGCTGAAATGATGCATTCATTCGGTGATGCTGCAAACCAATTATTCGTATGGGTTGGTTCAGCGGTTTCTAAGAAAGAACCGAACGAGAAATTCCCATTCGGTTATGGTCGACTTGTGAATATCGTTTGTTTATTTGCAGTGATTATCGTAGCAATTTTAGCCTACGAGACAATTTTAGAAGGGATTCACCATATTCAGCATCCTGCTGCTGCGGGCGATCATAACCCTACGCACTTCTTAATCAACGTCGGTGTATTATTAATTGGTGTTGTATTAGAAAGTTCAGTATTATATAAAGCAGGTAAAGAAGTGTTGGAAGAAGTTCATAAACCAACTACTGGTCTTCACCCTTTCACTACAAGTTATGCCCATTTAGCTAAAGCTAAACCTGCGACGAAGTTAGTATTTATGGAAGACACAGTGGCAACAGGTGGTGGTGTTATCGCTTTAATCGCAGTTATTGTCTCTCGTTTTACAGGATTCACAATGATTGAAGGTATCGTATCAGTAATTATCGGTTTAGCGATGTTCTACGTTGTATTTAAAGTATTTATGGAGAATGCAGCTGGAGCTATCGGTCGCGCTGATGAAGATATGGAAGTTTATGCTTCTAAAATCATTTTAGAGCATCCTGAAATCTCTGATATTAAACGTTTAGTCGTTATGAAAGAAGGAGAAGATAAGCATATTGAAGCGACTGTTGAAACATTAGGTCATCAGTTTAATCTACGTGAATTATCTGCAATCAAGAAAGATTTAGTTACAAAGTTATTACAACAACCACACGTTACAGATGTCAATATCGAAATCATGGAAGATGACGGTACGGATGACTGGATCAGTGGTAAAGGATCATCCGTAAATATAGTCCATAAATAAGGAGAGAATTATATGCCATTTATTACAGTAGAATTACTAGAAGGTCGTTCAGAAGAACAGTTAAAGAAAATCGTTGAAGAAGTGACTGAGGTCGTAGCAACTAATGCGAATGCACCGAAAGAAAATATTCATGTATTTATTAAAGAATTGAAAAAAGATCGCTATGCAGTGGCTGGCAAATTAAAATCAGAATCGTAATTCAAAAAAGAAACCTGTTTGTCCTTAGCGGACAAGCAGGTTTTTATTGTTCATTCGGATTGATTCGTGCAGCCATATTAATGCGTTTCGGTGCCTGTTCAGGTTCTACAACTGCTTTAATATCATTTAATATCATCGTATAATCATTTTGGAAGTCGACAACGCGTCCCCCATCTAAATATTGATCAAGTCCTTTATGGATAATGATATAGATTGATTCATTTTCTTCTTTATTCGTACATGAAATAATATATTGTGTTAAAGCTTCAGCGTAATCAACTGGATAGCCGATAAATTCTGAGATTAATCTGACCATAACAACTTGTATTTCTTCTGCGCCAAAGTCATTTTTTTGTGCATAACCATTGAGTACACCGAAAGTATACGCCACCATTGCCTGATCATTTGCATCACTATGTTCATCGTATACTGGTGATGCTTGTAGTGTATTAGCAACGCTCACTGCATACTGGTACATTGCTTCTAAATCATTCATTTGTATCCCTCCATTTAATTCATAATTTATTTTATCATTGTTATATTATGAATGCATATAATAAAAACTCAGTCTTCTGACTGAGTTTATTCCTCTAGGAATTTCTTAATAGCTGTTTTATTTTTCTCTTTATCAATTTCTAATACTGCGCCAGCTTCAGGATAACTCATCTGAGTATAACTATCTTTAACCGGAATGACTAACGTATTTGGATTCTTACTCCCTCTGATTACAAACGAAGTACCTGTTCTAAATATTTCTCCATCTGTCATATCTGTATTGATGTATCCTCTTGCGATACCAGCAAGTTTAGGTGTTTTCAAGATCACTGGAAGACTAACCATTTCTTTCTTTAATGCTCGTATTACTTGCTGTTGACGTCTAACACGACCAAAATCAGCTTCAGCATCATTTCTGAATCGTGCATAGCCTAATAACTCTTTACCATTTAAATTGTGCTTTCCTTCAGTTAGTGTTACGCCGATTTTTTCTGACATATCTTTTTCAACATCAATGGGTACACCGTTCGGTGATATTTCATCTACCATTGCAGAAAATCCTTTAAAATCAACAATGGCATAATGATCAATATCGATATCAAGATTCTGTTTAATCGTTTGTCTTAATAGTTCCGGTCCACCTAAAGTATAGGCTGTATTAATCTTATAATTTCTGTAACCTGGTATTTCAGCATAAATATCACGCATCACCGAAATAACTTTCATCTTTTTATTTAAGTAGTTATACTGGCCGATCATGATAGAGTCAGTTCTCGCAGATCCATCAACCGCTCGGTCCTGTCCTAATATTAATATATTAATCTTTCCATCTTTTTTATTCACACCGTTAAATTCATATTGTTCATGTTTCGGTGCATGTTTTTCAGCTTGTTTTAAGCCACTTTCATAACTTGATTTTATGTATAAAAAACATCCTAATAAAATACAAATAATAAATAATAATATAAACGGTAACTTACGAATACGACGCTTTTTTCGGCGACGTACAGGTGGCGTTTGTCCATCCATAATAAAACACCCTACTTTCCATTCTCCAGTATATTTAACTTATAAAAAATAAGACTAAATTGCAAGCAAATACCTATGGTAATTGTACATTATTATCGTAAAATAATTAAAAGGAGGTAGATTGAAATGAAAACGATATATTTTGCCGGAGGTTGCTTCTGGTGTATGGTAAAACCTTTTGATTCTTTTGATGGTATTGAAAGTGTAAAGAGTGGTTATATGGGTGGACATATTGAAAATCCAACCTATGAACAAGTGAAGACAGGAACGACAGATCATCTTGAAGTCGTTGAAATAATTTATGATGATGCTGTATTCTCATTTGATAAATTATTAGAGATATTCTTTGCTCAAATTGATCCGACAGATGCTTTCGGCCAATATATGGACAGAGGCACACAATATAGAACTGCTGTCTTCTATTCTGATGAAACACAAAAAGTGAAAACAAATGATTACATAGAAAGTATTCAAGATAGCTTTGATAAGCCGATTGTTACTGAAGTTCGTCCCGCTGAAGTGTTCTATTTAGCAGAAGATGAACATCAGGATTTCTATAAAAGAAACCCTGAACGTTACAAGCAGGAACAAATTGATCGTGAAAATTACATAAAGACACAAAAAAATCTGAGCTAACGCTCAGATTTTTTTGATCGATTGATGATTGAATTAATACGAATCATCTGAGTAATGAGTGAACTATCTTTTCGATAAACTAAGTATCTTGATTGCCAGTCAGGGTCAAACTTCTCCTTATATCGACGTAATCCTTTAAAACTATAAAGTCTTGAGATAGAATCAAATATCTTACCTGCTAGACGTTCTCTATAAAAAGCATGTTTATGACTGCCTACATTTGATAGTGGTGCCATTCCCATATTAAATGAATGATAGCCCTTCTCTTTCATTAATAGCATTGTATTTAAGTATAAACCATCCATCATTTGGAGTTCATTATCTTTCCAGCGTATCATGTCGACTGAAAATGAATTGTTATAATATGTTGGCATATACGATATAAAGCCAATAATTTCACTATCATTTCTAATAACTCCGATCGGTGCTTTATTTAAATAATCATGTTTAAACTGGCCTACCGAAAAATTCATTTCGTTACGTCCATCTAACCATTCATTAGAAACTTCTTGTAATTGAGCAATTAAACAATCATCAAAAGGAGGCTCTAGCACTTCATAGCGATATCCTTCTGTTTCAAATTTATTGACAGTAGCTCGAAATGCGCGTTTTTTCTTTCCGCTGATCGTAAAGTCTTCAAGTGGAATGACTGCTTCCTCACCTAGTTTAAAGAATATATTTCCGAAATCATGATACATCGGTAACAGATGAGATTGAACTTGATAGAATGCGACGTCATAACCATAATATTCCGTCTTATCATAGAACTGTGTCAGTAAACATTGGAAAGATCCCTTATTTCCTATTGGATCACCTAAAACGATAATACTATCATTTTTGAATTGGAACATGACAAATGCATCACGCTCATCATTCGTAAAAAATAATTTATCACCAGTGAATGCCAGATGACTCACAAAATTTCCGCCATACGTCTGAATAATTTTGTCTATCTCCTCTGTTGACATTTGCATATCAATTTTAGTTTTAAATTTTTTATTGAAGAGATAAGAGAGTGTAAACGTCACACCTGCAAATAAAATGATTAAAAGCAGGAAATAATATTTTAATAAGTTACTATCGAAATCAATATTTTCTGAGCGAATCAAATCTTCTAATTGTAATGAAAGTAACCATCCGTTGATTGATAATAACACGATTGATGAAATAATGGTTAATCCAGCTCTTTTTAATGTTATTGGTCTTCTAATCGAACTTACATTCCGATTGCCGATAAACAATAGTATTAACACAATAAATAGCCAGATATAAATGAGAAAGTTTCCATAAGTCAGATATACGACAATCAGTAAAATACTTACTGCGACCATACTCATAACATGCGAGCGTCTTGTGTCATGCATAATACCCTTAGTATTAATGATTAATATCAGCGCAGCCACTCCATATAATGCGGCTAGAAATAAATACGTATTATGTTTCACATCATAGATAGCTTCTATAATTACTAAACCGTTACTTAAAAATAATAAGAGACCAGTAATACCAACAATAATTCCTAATGCAATTGCCGGAAGTTTTACAATTACGTCACGTAAAATGCTTAAAAACAAATTACTTGTCTCAATTGCTAGACCAACATATTTATGATCTTCAAACCGATCTTCAAATTGTTTTCTCGCCACACCTCTATACTCGAAAGTCGATAATGCAAGTGCAAGCAGGAATGGTACAAAGTAATAAACTACGCGATAAATAAATAAAGCAAGTAATACTTGTTCTTCTGAAATTCCAATGGCTTTAAAACCTACAAGAATCATTAAGTCAAATGCACCAAATCCACCTGGTACGAGTGATATTAACCCTGCTAAAGCTGCTACAACAAATATGCCGATGACAACCGCAAATGGTACGGGATTACCAATACATTTAAAGATTAAGTACATTACGCCACTTGCTGCAATCCACTCCATTGCAGAGACTAAAGTAAATTTTAATCCTAATAATTTATCCTGATTGACCGGTTTTATAAATGTATATACTAAAAACACGGGTAAGAACAAAGCAGTGATAATTAATGCAATGTTATACCATGGGTAGTGATCAAAGGCATGCGTATTATTAAATAAATTGAATATGATACCTAGACTTAAAATGCTCATTCCTGAAATCATTGATAATAACAATAAGGAGATCGCTTTAACTAAAGTTCTTTCGTCATCAGCATAATTTCTATAAACTAGTAATCGCAGTCCAGCACCAATTATGCCTCCGAATCCAATTACAGCGTTTAATGCATTCGCTATAAAACTTGTGTTCAATAACTTTTTCTTAGGAATTGATAAATTTAAATTTTTAGCCAATACAAAGTCATATAACGATAACAACATTACAGCTAAAAACCCTGATATAATCAGACCAGCGAGTTCATAAGATTGCAACGATTTAAACGCAATATAGGTTGCTTTATAATCAATAGATGATAATTCACCGATTAATTTATAAAAAATAAAAACAAATAGAAAAGCTATAAATAATATTTTTAGTTTGTTTTGGTGGTTATTTAAAAATGTTTTCATACTTACCCACTTTCTATGTTAAAAAATGTATTTAAATATTGTTTATGTAAAAAAACGATAATACTATTGTACATGTAAATAACATTTTTGCAAAATCACAAAAAAAATGAAGCATAAACAAGAGTTATGCTTCATTTTTATTAATCTCATATGGACCATGTGCATC
>CAACWL010000659.1_pt1 | contig 10393 bp, 8 predicted proteins | sample 2275641 | NCBI WGS metagenome assembly CAACWL01 (sample SAMEA5312462, study PRJEB27640) | indoor metagenome | biome: indoor environment; feature: uncontrolled; material: polymer tiles stone | place: Germany | collected 2014-07-07 | reverse complement strand
GATAATTTAAACCCTTCATATGCTTTCATAATAATTGATTTAAATGCAGCTTCATCTTCCTCAATGAGTTGTGTGAGCTTCTGTTCTATCTTCATCACAACCTGATATTGCCACATATGTGCGCGTTTTGTCGTAATGGTATGCATAATAAAAGCATACTTTTTAGGTCGTTCCTGTTGAGCTATTTGTTGAAGGGTACGAATCTTGCCTCCGACAACAAAGTTAATCAGTGCACTGCGTAATCCATTTAATTGTTTAGTAGTAAGTACATATGCATCTTTTACACGTCGGTTATCTTCCTTACGTAACAGCTCCAGTTCGGTTTCACTTACCGGTTGATAGACGTGACTTGCAGGACCTTCAAGCTTAGACTGTTCGAAATAGAACTTCCCACCAATATACGACTGATACGTCGGCACAAGCACTGTGAAAGCTGGTCGTTTCGGTTGATAACCACGTGCAGATAACACTTCACTGTCCGGCTGTAAATATAGTGAATACGGTGTCGCAGTTACTTGTAAGTAGGCTGCTGTAGGAATTTCTCTTTTAATTTGATCGAGTTGGGATGCAATGACCTTGAGTTCCGTTAAGTTCTTATCCTTATCTTTATCATAAACAACTGACGCATAATCTGCTTCATCATCGATAATCATCATCTGGCGTTTTGAGAGTACCGGATACAATTCAAACAAAGCTTTCGTTAATCGTTCCACATTCTTCTTTTCTTTCTTAACGACAATGACGATTTTCTTGTTAAGTTCAAACTTACGTAAATCTTCTGGAAGATTCATGATGTCATAAGCTGAAATATAGTCCTGATCAATCAGTGCTTCATATTCTTTGTGCAGCCGTTCATACGTTTGTCGTGCAAGTGCGTTAGCGTTCTTTGTTAAGATGATCACAACTTCAAAGCCATTATCAAACCCTAATGCCATCGAACCCATAAAGCTACGTGTCTTCCCAGATTGTATACGACCGAGAAGCATACCGGGCTTATTTTCTGTTGTAGATATTTCTATTAAGTTATTTACAGTATCATGCATTGCTTTTAATTCATCTATTGAATAATTGTTTTTATGTTGAAGTGTTTTAATAAACACACCGTGATTTAAATCCATAAACTTCTCCTAAACTTAACAATAAAAAGAAACCAGCTCAGAAGCCAGTTTCTCTATTTTTATGACGGAAGCGGCTGTAAATTCTAAATACAGCCGCTTCCGCAACACTACGCCTTCATCGCAAACTCCCCTAAGGCTGCACTGGTAATCCCGTATTCGGATCTACTGTTGGTGCGACTGTTGGCGCTTCTGTCGTAGATTGTGTTCCTGTACGTTCTACTTGTAATGCACTTTCAAATGCAGCGGCTGGTGATGAAGTGTTTGTGCCTTGCGGAATCACACCGTTGGCTACACCACTTTGATATGCTGCCATTTTCTCATCATATGTATAATCATTACTATATATAATTTGGCTTAATGTATTTCTATTCGTTATATTATCAACATTTACTTTGACAACAGCTTCTGTCGTTACCGCTTCAGTTGTATTTACTTCTTCGGTCGTAGCTGCAGTTTCAGTTGTTTCTGTTTCACTCGTATTTGAATCATTTTTATTTGATTTATGTTTTTCACGACTCGCTTTAATTTTCTTTCTGGCAATATCTGCAGCACTTTCTTTTTGCTCAGTCTTCACTTTTTCTTTCGGTGCAGTATCTTCTTTACCACATGCTACAAGTATAATTGCTGCCGATAATAGAATACTCATCTTTTTTACGTTCATGTGTTCATCTCCGTTCTAAATTTAACCCAAATTCTATGATACTACAATTTCACAATATACGGTAAATTTTCTATGCTATACTAGTGGTAAAATTATATGGAGGCGGCTTTATGAATTTCAATCAAAGTATATCGCTATCTAAAAAATCTCCGAGCAATATTCCATGGTATGCGACACTACTTATTGCATTTGCGATTTTCTTTATCGTTCAAATCATTGCTGGATTAATATTAGTACCAATTATTCTCGCATTCAATCCAACGGCAACACTTACTGAATTACAAGAAGAACCGTTGAGTACGCTCATCAGTTTGTTAATCTTTCCTTTCTTACTCGTTGCATGTCTTATCATCAATAAATTTGCCTATCGTCATCCTGTACAGGCATTAGGTTTCTTTAAAGAAAAAGTATTTTCTAAATATGGATTTGGATTGCTTCTAGGGATGGCAATCATCATTATCGTCTACCTCATCAATCTACTATTCGGTGCAATGCACAGCACGGTTAACCCGAGCATTCCGTGGTTTACTTTAACATGGGTGATTGGATTATTTATGATACAAGGTTTAACTGAAGAAGTGATTGCCAGAGGTTTCTTGATGAACAAAATCAGCTATCAAATCGGTGTGCCTGCTGGTATAATCATCAATTCAGCATTCTTCTCATTTCTGCATTTCTTAAATCCGAATACGAGTATCCTTAGCTTTGTTAATTTATTCCTGGCAGGTATCGTATTCTCACTATTATTCTACTGGTCAGATAATATTTGGCTGACAGGTGCTGCGCATAGCTTCTGGAATATTACACTTGGCGTATTTTTAGGTAATGAAGTAAGTGGGCAGGCTTTACCAGCAACCATCTTAAATACTGAATCAAATATGGATCAGTCTATTATTAATGGTGGTCATTTCGGTTTAGAAGGCGGGCTTGTTGTCACTGTCATCTCAATTCTCGTGATCGCTTTATTACTAAAATTAAGTCTTAAAAAATACGGTACACAAAAAAGAGCCTAGCTGGCTCTTTTTGTTTTAAATAATTATTTCAATAATCTTCCTATATTCCTACACGTGTTACTGATTAATCTTTCAGCATTATCCATCGCATCATCTAGTGACATCGGTCCATCAGTAATTGCGTGGATACTTAAGAAGTGATCATAAAGTGCTTCGTAATTTGTACCTAAGCCCCCTGCCACAAGTATTGATTGCACGCCCACATCATTCCCTCTATTTGCAACACAAATTGGTAGCTTTCCGTACTGTGTCTGGAAGTCACTTTTCCCTTCACCAGTGAAGATATAATCGAATGTCTTTAAATCAAGATCGTTCAATACAATATCTGCAATATATTCAGCACCATTATGCATCACAGCACCAACACATAATAATCCATATCCTATGCCACCAGCTGCACCGGCACCTTCTATATGATGACAGTGTACATTTAAATGCTGTTCTAATTTAACAGCAAATGAGGCAATACTTTCATCAAAAGCTTTCATCTCTTCTTCTTCAATTCCCTTTTGTTTACCATAAGTATATGTTGCACCATGCTCACCGGTTAAAGGGTTTGTCACATCACAAATTAAATGAAGTTCAATTTCTTTTAGCGCAGGTATCAGGTGGCCTTTTATCAATCTAATTTCGGATAAGTTTCTACCATTAATAGTAAGGATTCGTCCTTTATTATCAATAAATTGTAATCCAAGTGCCTCTAATAAACCTGCACCGCCATCATTCGTTAGACTACCGCCTAAACCGATAAATACTTTCTTATATCCACGTTCAATTAACTGACGTATAACATCACCAACACCAAAGCTTGAAGCAAGATAAGGATTACGCGCTCGCGTTACTTCCATTCCGATAATATTAGCCACTTCAATCACTGCAGTTGTGTCATCAAGCTTGCCATAATATGTCGTCAATGGCCTTCTATACATATCAACAGTATGTATCTCTTCTTTCTTACCATTCAATCCATAGATTAATGCATCAACCGTTCCTTCTCCACCGTCTGCCATCGGACGAAGAATCACTTCAGCATCAGGTATTGATGCTTGTAATCCCTTAGCTATGCATTCTGCTACACGCATTGCACTAAGACATTCTTTGTAGGAATCAGGTGCAATTAAAATTTTCATCGTAAATCCCTCCTTTTTATCATCCATAATACATCAATCTAACTTCACATTGATTGGATAAAACGCATTTATGGTATGATAATTGTATATTATATTATTTTATACATTCAAAAGGAGTACATGATGAAGTTCGGTAATATTTTAATTGGATTTTTTGCATTATTATTTTTTATGGCACAAATTTTTAATTTATATGATGGGATTACACATAATGATCCGAAGAGAGTCGTCAACGCGCTCTATTTAATGTCAATTGGTTTGTTTATGCTATTTAATTTATACAATGCTATGCTCACGCAGTCTGGTAAAGTTGTGACGACTGCTATGGTTAAACAACAGCTTACAGCAGCGGTTATGCTATTTATATTCGGGTTAATTGTGTTAATCGGGATATTTATTTATGACTTAGGTATTTTAACGAAGATTGTTCAATTCATGCTTATTTTATCGGTATTTTTTGAAATACGTACACGAATAAATCAATTAAACGGCAAAAACAAGCGATAAATGTCTAATGAAAAACAACTAATCAACTTTAATCAAGTAAATAACCACCAATACTTATTATTGGTGGTTATTTACTTGATTTAATTTTTATTTTAAAATGCAAATTTTCTTAGTATCTCTTTAATATCTTCAGGATGTAATTGTGCAACATAAGCAATACTCCCATTAACATCAAATGATAATAATGTATTACCCTGAATGTAATTAATCGTACCTGCCTGAGGATAATAAAGATCGCCTTCTCCCCAATATTTATTCATATCACTTACTGTAAAGTATTGCGGAATACCTGCAAAACTTATTGAACGCAGACGATATTGCTCCGGTTTATCACCACGTTTACCTGTAAAGTAAAGAATCGTATTATCACCACGTTCTGTCAAATAATGATATTCAAAATCATAACGTTGATAAAGCGACGTCACTTTAAAAGAAGGTTTCACCCATTTTTGCTTCACATAGCCGTACGTGTTACCGATTTTAATACCGTTTAATTTATAATTCCCTTTTTTCATCGCCTGAACAACCGTCTTGTTCTTTAAGTTAGGAACAGAAGGTTTCTTTAATGCCGCATTTGCATCAACTGTTAAAGTGAACAGTAACAACATAGCTATACAACAAGTCATTAGTTTTTTCATTTCCATCATCCTCTCATCAGTTCCATTATATAACAAAAGCATATAGATAAGTGTTTAAAAATATATAAATTTTTAAGACTTATTTGCCTCTAATAACATTAAAACCTCCAATGCATGATTGCATAGGAGGCTCTATAACTATTTTGCTTGAACGCTGTATTCAAAATAAATCAAATATCCTTTTTCAAATGAAGCAAAATATTCTGCTCCGTTTGTTTTATAATATAGTTCATACATATTCGGTTTTTCACCTTTACCTTTTTTCACAAGTTGATTGCCTTTATGTGCTTTAAGAAACTGTTTCAGTGTCACTTTCTTCTCATTGCCAACTAAAGGTCTGATCATTGTTATACGATTTTTTTTGTCTTTTTTGTAATAAGTATCGTATTTAAGGAAATCTTTTGTACCATAGCCATTTACACCTTTAAGATTCAATTTATAGCCATTCATCTTGATGTTGTCATACTTTAATGCGCGTACAAAGTCCTTGTCCAATAAGAATTTCGTGTTGTTCTTTACGTAACCTTTGTAATTATAATATGGCGTTACGACTTTCGATGTGGGTTTCGTAGCGGCATCTGCAGAAGTTACTCCTGCACCCGTTCCAATTAATAGTGACGACGCGATGGCAAAAGCAGCAGCAGTTTTGAATTTTTTATTCATTTAATCCACTCTCCTTTTAATTATTCATTATTTACAATTTTAACATATTCCTTTTAAAATACAAATTCAACCAATAATTTGAAGTTCACAAAAATAACTAATTACTTGCATAATAGTGATTTTTGCTATAAAAAAAGTGCCTAAACTATAATGTTTAGACACTTAATATTATTTATATTATTCTACTGTAACAGATTTTGCTAAGTTACGTGGTTTATCTACGTCTGCACCTCTGTGTAAAGCTGCATAATAAGAAATTAATTGTAACGTAATAACTGAAACTAATGGTGTTAACATATCATGAACCGCTGGAATGACATATGCATCTCCATCTTGCTCTAATCCTGACATAGAAATGATACATGGATTTGCACCACGAGCTACTACTTCTTTCACGTTACCACGGATTGATAAGTTCACTGCTTCTTGAGTCGCTAAGGCAATTACTGGCGTACCTTCTTCAATTAATGCAATTGTTCCGTGTTTTAATTCTCCACCGGCGAATCCTTCAGCCTGGATGTAAGAAATTTCTTTTAATTTTAACGCACCTTCAAGACCTACATAGTAGTCCATTGTACGTCCAATAAAGAATGCGTTGCGTGTTGTAGATAGGAACTGACGTGCTAAATCTTCCATTTTATCTGCATCATCAACGATTGATACGATTGCAGAAGTAACTTTAGCAAGTTCAGGCAATAAGTTAACACCTGTGTCAATACCAGAATCCTTAGCTACAACTTGAGCTAAAATAGCAAGTACCGCAATTTGAGCTGTGTAAGCTTTAGTTGATGCTACAGCGATTTCTGGTCCTGCATGTAAGATTAATGTATGATCAGCTTCACGTGATAAAGTTGATCCAGGCACGTTAGTTACTGTTAACGCTGGGTAACCTAATTTTTTTGCTTCAACTAATACTGCACGACTATCTGCTGTTTCACCTGATTGTGAAATGAAGATAAATAATGGCTTCTTAGAAAGTAAAGGCATATTGTATACGAACTCAGATGCAACATGTACTTCTGTAGGTACGTTTGCCCATTTCTCTAAGTATTCTTTACCAACTAAACCAGCATGGTAAGAAGTACCACACGCTACGATATAGATACGATCTGCTTTACGTACTGCTTTTACAATGTCTTTATCAATGAATAAGTTACCTTTGTCATCTTGATATTTTTGAATAATTTTACGCATTACAGCTGGTTGTTCATGAATTTCTTTTAACATGTAATGAGCAAATGTGCCTTTTTCGATATCACTTGCATCAATTTCAGCTTTGTAAGGTTTACGTTTAATTTCTTTACCGTCTTGATCTTTAATTGTTACCTTTTCTTTTGCAACAAGAACGATTTCGCCGTCAGTTAATTCAACGTAAGTATCTGTTACTTGTAACATCGCCATCGCGTCAGATGCGATAACATTAAATCCATCACCTAAACCTACTAATAATGGAGATTTATTTTTTGCAACATAAATAACATCTGGGTTTTCGCTATCTAATAATCCTAATGCATATGAACCGTGTAATAATTTGATTACTTCAGTGAAAGCTTTCTCTGTATCTAAACCTTCTTTTGAGAAGTGTTCTACTAATTGAACAATAATTTCAGTATCTGTATCTGATTTAAAAGTTACTCCTGATAAGAATTCTTCTTTTAATTGTTCATAATTTTCAATAACACCGTTATGTACTAAAGTGAAACGACCACTTTCAGATTGATGTGGATGAGAGTTTTCACGATTTGGTACACCGTGAGTTGCCCAACGTGTATGACCAATCCCAGTCGTTGATTCAAACGTTGAATCTACTGCTTTACGTAATTCAGCGATACGACCTTTTTCTTTATACACACGTACATCTTCACCATTACGTACAGCGATACCCGCTGAATCGTAACCACGGTATTCTAATTTTTCTAAACCTTTTAATAAAATTTCTTTTGCATCTTGTGTTCCAATATAACCTACGATACCACACATAATAAGTTCCTCCTGAGCGCATTGGCGCATTTAAAATAAGTTAATTTAAATAGATTGTTTATTTGTGCTATGTTGATGTCTTTTGTTCGCTCAGTTGCCCAAGTGGTTTGTTACATCAACTATCGAATAGCTACTATCCGTGATGGCATCCGCCGAATTTTCGATAACCATCTTCCTCGTCAACAGTTTCCTGTTCTGGCGCTGTATATTCAGTTTTTAACAACCCTCGCTTTCAGTTAAACTTCTGTAATTGTACTATATTTTATATAAATTAGACAAGTATTAGAAGATTATATCTTTCGGAAATAGAACTATTAATACAACTTGTCTTATATATCAAAACAATACAAGCTTCAGATTTATATTATTACACTATAAATATGAGTTAAATTATTTTTTTAATATCATTATTTGCAAGATTATTTCGAAATGATTATAGTTCATAAAGATTAAATAATTATCTTTTAGATTTAAGAACTATAAAAAAAAGACCAAATCAGAAGATTTGGTCCTCTTATATAATATTATTCAATCCCCATATGTTCACGTACAACATCAGAGATACTGTGTACAAAACGTTCAGCATCTTCTTCAGTTTTCGCTTCAACCATTACACGTACTAATGGTTCAGTTCCAGATGGACGTACTAATACGCGTCCTTCACCGTTCATTTCTGCTTCAACTTTTGCAATTGATTCAGCGACTGCTGAGTGCTCTTCAACAGCATGTTTATCTGAAACGCGGATGTTCACTAAACGTTGTGGATATTTCTTCATTTGTCCTGCTAACTCACTTAGTGTCTTACCAGATTTCTTAATGATGCTCGCTAAATGAACACCTGTTAATAACCCGTCACCAGTCGTATTGTAATCCATCATTACAATATGTCCTGACTGCTCTCCACCTAAGTTGTACTTACCGTTTCTCATTTCTTCAACAACGTAACGGTCTCCTACTTTAGTTTTATTTGATTTAATATCAAATGCATCTAATGCTTTATAGAATCCTAAGTTACTCATTACAGTTGATACAACCATGTTGTCTTTTAAAGTGCCTTCATTATGCATACTTTGCGCTAAAATAAACATAATTTGGTCGCCATCAACAATTTGTCCTTTTTCGTCTACTGCGATAATACGGTCGCCATCACCATCAAATGCTAAACCAAAGTCACTACCAGAGTCCACTACTAATTCTGCTAATCCTTCAGGATGCGTTGAACCTACACCGTCATTGATGTTGTTGCCATCCGGATTACAGCCGATTGTTACTGTATCAGCTTCTAAGTCACCGAATAAATAAGGCGCTAATGAATATGTTGAACCATGTGCACCATCTAATGCGATCTTTAATCCTTCTAAGTCACCATCGATCGTTGATTTAATAAAGCTTAAATACTTTTGTCCGCCTTCAAAGTAATCTGAAGTATGGCCCAAATCAACGCCTGTTGGACGTGGTAAAGTGTCTTCTTTCGCATCTAATAAAGCTTCGATGTCCGCTTCTTGTGCATCACTTAATTTATAACCATCTGAACCGAAGAATTTAATGCCATTATCTTGTACTGGATTATGACTTGCAGAAATCATAACGCCAGCTTGTGCATTTAATTCTCTCGTTAAATAAGCAACACCTGGTGTAGAAATAACGCCTAAACGCATTACTTCTGCACCAGTAGATAATAATCCTGCTACAAGTGCTGACTCTAACATAATACCAGAAACACGTGTGTCACGACCTACAACTACTGTTGGTTTAGCCGTTCCTCCGTGTGCTAATACATAACCACCGTATCGGCCTAATTCAAAAGCTAATTCTGGTGTTAGCTCACTATTAGCTACACCTCTTACACCGTCTGTCCCAAAATATTTACCCATTTTTTATACTCCTTTTATTCATATCGTTATTTTTTAGATACATCTATCATAATTTCTACTTGCTTTGGATTGGCACTTGATACGTCTTTCGGTAAAGGAATATTTTCCTTAACGACTGTATCTTTTGTTACTTTCGATAAATCAACTTCTATCGCTAAACTACCGATACCATCTAGCACCGAACGCTTTCCAAATAGTTCTACTTCAGATTCAGATAGTTCCAGACTGTTTAGTTTTAGGTTTGAAGGTAACTTTCCTGATTTCTTTGCACTAATCACTACCGTCTTTGAAGTTGGTGCAATCTTGATGTTAACTTTTACTTTAGCAGGTTTTACGGATACATCAAGTTTATTAAGATTAGAATCAAATACATTAACTTCTGCTTCTTCACTTGTAGTCTTAGATAGTTTCGTATTATCCTGCAATGTTGCTTTCACATATGCAATCTTATTAATCTCATCTTCCCCACCAGTAATGGTAACTTGTGATGGATCAACTTCTTTACCTGTTAATTCATAACCCGTCGCAATACGAGAATTGCTCACTTCTGCTTCTACTTGTCGCGTATCTTTAATCTTTTCGGATAAAGTGATATTTGCAAATTTCGGTATCACTTCATAATTTAATTTATCAGAAATTCCTTTCACTTTAAACTTCTTTTTATATTCTCCAACTTTAGAACTGGACAAGTCAAGCGTCACCGTAAAGTCCATCATACTCTCCGTCTTCTTTACGATAGACTGAGGACCGCTCACTCGAACATTTACTGTCTTCGGCGCACCCGTTAAATATAAGTTTTTATCATCATA
>CAACWL010000274.1_pt1 | contig 10445 bp, 8 predicted proteins | sample 2275641 | NCBI WGS metagenome assembly CAACWL01 (sample SAMEA5312462, study PRJEB27640) | indoor metagenome | biome: indoor environment; feature: uncontrolled; material: polymer tiles stone | place: Germany | collected 2014-07-07 | reverse complement strand
TTGCAAGACTGACCAAACAAGCAACATAGAAGCAATGTATGTTTTAAAATCTTACGATTTTGAAAGTGCATGCTTGCCTGGGGGTATGGTTCGAGCCTGTAGTCTCTCACACATACTATTCCCCCGGGCGTCCGCACTTTACAAAATCAGAAATATAAAATCACCCAATCCGAAAATGATTCCAACGGATTGGGTGATTTATTTTAAGTTGAGATTTATATCCTAAACGCTTCAAAAATATTTATTCTGTTCTACTCATACCCTTTAAGAAATTAAGCAGTAACGTGACACTTTGATTAATTTCTGGGTCTTTCAATGCGCCTAACAAATCTGTTACTGACGTTTTTTTGTTCGGATTTGCTCGGTTGGCAACTTTCATGCCATTGTTTATTCTTTTCACAAATGTTGAAGTTTCTTCTATATCTAATTCTCCTAGTAAAAATAACACTTGTCCAAGATTGCTCAAAATGCCTTCATATTGTTCTTTATTGAGTTCTGTTACTAAATTTCCAGTTATGACTTTTCTTTGTACAATTGCTGCATGAACTGCATCTAATGCTTGGGCTTCTTCGAGTGCATCTAGAATATCAATCCCTTTTTCTATCGCCAATTTACGTTCAGCTAATTGTTCTTTTATTTCATTAATGTTCTCTTCGACTTTATATGCTTTACTTTTATTAATACGTTTAATGACTTTAACTCTTTCAGCCATTACGCATCGCCACCTTTACCTGGGAATGTGTAGCTTGATTGATTCCATTTATCTTGAACCCTCACGCTAATTTGTGGCTGTCTAGTTCCAAAACGCGAGTTATGTTTAGGTATTGGAGACTCACCTTTTTTGCTGATCACTTCTAATTTAGCGTAATTATCTTTATATGCAGGTGTGTTCGTATCTTTATCTACATCACTATCGGTAATAAAGTTTGGTGCCCCTTCATTTTGGTCATTTAGTGGGATATAAATATAATTGCCTGTTACTCTATCTGTTACTTGTACATTCACTTCCGTAGTGCCTACTTTAGATGTTATTTTCACTCTCGCACCATTTTCTATTCCATGTTCTTTAGCAAGTTCTTCTGAAATTTCACAGAAGTTTCTTGGTAATTTGTATTTTAAACCTGGCACTTGATAAGTCATATTACCTTCATGAAAATGTTCTAACACACGTCCATTATTGACATGTAATGACATTTCCTCTGTCTGTTTAGATTCAATATTGAATTCTAATGGGTAAAGTTTAGCTTTGCCATCAGGGAAATTAAACCTTTCAGTATATAATAACGGTGTATCTGAACCGTCATCGTTCATAGGCCATTGTAAGCTGTCGAAACCTTCTAATCGATCATACGTAACACCTTTTACTAACGGCATTAATTCCTGAGCTTCAAACCAAATTTCACTTGGATGTTTATAATCCCAATCTGCACCTAGAGACTGAGCGATTAATTGTATGATTTCCCAATCTGGTTTAGAATCACCAAGTGGTTCTAATGCTTTGTTGATTCTCTGAATACGGCGTTCTGTATTTGTAAACGTACCGTCTTTTTCTAATGATGGTGATGCTGGTAACACGACATCAGCATATTCTGCCGTTTTTGATAAGAATAGATCTTGTACAACTAAGAAATCAATCTTCTCAAATGCTGCTCTAACATAATTTATATTGGCATCTACCACACCTGTATCTTCGCCTTTAATATATAGTGAGTGTAATTTACCTTCATGAATGCTATCGATCATTTCATGGTTATCTAATCCTCTTTCAGAGTCTAGTGAAACGTTCCATGCCTTTTCAAACTTATGTCTAATTTCATCATCTGATACATCTTGATATCCAGGGAATGTATTTGGCATACTTCCCATATCGCTACATCCTTGAACATTATTATGTCCTCTTAATGGGTATGCACCCGTACCTGGTCTCATATAGTTTCCTGTTATTAGTAACAAGTTAGAGATAGCTGTACTCGTATCACTACCGATACGATGTTGCGTCACACCCATTGCCCAACAAATGGAGAGCGTATTAACTTCTGTAATTTGTTTAGCGATATGTTTCAATTCAGCCTGACTTATACCCGTTTTGTTTTCTGCATATTCTAAAGTAAATGGCTCTAAACTTTCATAATATGTTTCAAAGTCATTAACCCATTCTGAAATAAATGCTTTATTATGCCAATCTTGGTCGATAATATATTTTGTCACTGCAGATAACCAAACTAAATCTGTTCCTGGATTAGGTTTGTAAAATTTATCTGCACGTTCTGCCATTTCATGTTTTCTAATATCAAATACATATAATTTTTGTCCCAACAGTTTATGCGCTCGCTTAATTTTACTTGCTATTACTGGATGTGCTTCTGCAGTATTTGTACCTATAGTAATGACCATCTCTGCTTTTTCAAGATCTTCTATTGAGCCTGAATCTCCACCATAACCTACAGTTCTGAACAATCCTTGTGTCGCTGGAGCTTGGCAATATCTAGAACAATTATCTACATTATGCGTACCGATAACTTGTCTCGATAACTTCTGCATTAAATAAGATTCTTCATTTGTACATTTCGACGAAGATATAAATGCTAAAGCATCTTTGCCATATTGATTTTTAATTTCAGAGAACCTATTGCTGATTACGCTTAATGCTTCATCCCATTCAACTTCTTGGAAATATCCATCTTTTCTCACAAGAGGTTTTTGCAATCTTTCTTCAGAATTCACATAATCCCATGCAAATTTCCCTTTAACACATGTTGAAATGTGATTGGCAGGAGAATCTTCATGAGGTAAGACTCTTAATATTTCTCTATCTTTCGTCCACACATCAAACGAGCAACCTACACCACAGTATGTACACACTGTTTTCGTTTTCTCAATCGTTTCTTCTCTCATAGCTGCTTCCGAATCAGATATCGCAAATAAAGGTCCATAACCTGTTTCAGCTTTTTTAGTTAACTCAATCATTGATCTTAATAAGCCTGGTTCTTGGTTGGTCATATATCCTGCTTTACCTAACATATTATTTTCCATTAATGCATTACAAGGACATACTGTTACACATTGACCACAATTGACACAACTTGATTCATCAATTGCTTTATCATTATCCCAAATTACCCTTGGTTCATTTCTTTTCCAGTCAATTGTTAAAGTTTCATTAACTTGAACATCTTGGCATACTTCAACACATCTACCACATAAAATACATTGATCAGGATCATATCTATAAAAAGCACCATAATCCTTTTCATAGCCTTTTGATTTAAATGGATTTGATTGATGTTCTAAACCAAATTCACCCATTGTATTATGAATCTCGCAATTTCCATTATTATAATCGCAAACTGTACAATATAATTCATGATGCTCAAGCACTCTGTCCAGTGCTTGCTTTTGAGCTGACTTTACTTTCTCAACTTGAGTATTTACAACCATTCCATTTTCAATCATTGTGCTACACGCACGTTGAAGTTGTCCATTGACTTCAACAATACAAGAATCACATGTTTCTATTGGTCCGAGAGATTCGTTATAACAAATCGAAGGGACAAAGGATAATTTTTGCGCTTTTATAAAATCTAAAAGTCTCATTCCTTCTTCTACAAGAAAATCTTTACCATCAATTGTTAACACTTGATGTGCTTGCATGGTGATTCCCCCTTTATTAAATTATGCCTATAAAAGCCATATTTTATAAAAAGCTTATTTATACGACTTACTTTTGATTATAATTTTGTGATTTTACAATTGCAAATAATACTCGAGAAACCTACCTTTTATAAATTATCAGAAATTTCAAAATTCTTATTGCTAGATTGCTTATTTTTTGCTAATCTATTTTTATTCTCATCTGAAAGAAGGTTTTACTAATGATTACATTTATCTCTAGTATTATAATTTTAATTTTGGGATATGTTTTTTACGGTAAATACATAGAACGTGTCTTCGAAATATATCCAGACAAAAAAACACCTGCATATTGTATGCAAGACAATATGGATTTCGTTCCATTGCCTGCTTGGAAAGGTTGGATGATTCAGCTCCTTAATATAGCTGGACTTGGGCCGGTCTTTGGCGCAGTAGCTGGCGCTTTATACGGGCCGGTCGCATTCATATGGATTGTAATAGGATGTATTGTTGCAGGTGGTGTTCATGATTACTTCTCAGGAATGTTAAGTTTACGTCATGGAGGCGCACAGTTCCCTATGCTCGTGCAACATTATTTAGGAAAGGTTATAAGAGTATTTACAGATGTTGTTTCGGTAGTATTAATGATGCTAGTTGCTGCTGCATTCGTTGCTGGACCAGCACAATTATTATCGAGTAAAACACCGATATCTTTCTTTGTAGCATTGATTATCATATTTACTTACTTTATACTTGCAGCAATTTTACCTATAAATAAAATTATTGGCAGAATTTATCCTGTTTTTGGGGTTATTCTAATCGTTATGGCTGTTAGTATCGCAGCTGCACTCATATTCAGTGGAAAGCATATTCCAGAAATTACTGTTCATAATCTACATCCAAAGGGTCTTCCAGTGTGGCCGTTACTAATGGTAACAATATCATGTGGTGCAATCTCCGGATTCCATTGTACTCAAAGTCCTATTATTTCTAGAACGGTTAAAAATGAATCAGAAGGTAGAAAAGTATTTTATGGCGCTATGATTTCAGAAGGTATTATCGCATTAATATGGGCAGCAGCAGGCATGACATTTTTTGGTGGTACAGAAGGTTTAGCTGCTAAATTACAATCAGTAGGACCAGCTGGTGTTGTAGATCAAATATCAATCGAGTTGTTAGGTCCATTTGGAAGCATTCTTGCCCTATTAGGTGTTATTATTCTTCCTATTACAACTGGTGATACAGCACTAAGAAGTGCAAGAATGATTATAGAAGACTTCATGAAAGGTAAAGTAAACATCAAACCAAAAGCATTAATGATTGCAGCAAGCTTTGCTGTAGGTTTACCAGCATTTATACTTTCAATGATAGATTATTCATTTCTATGGAGATATGTAGGATTTACAAATCAAATAGTAGCAACAGTCATGCTATGGGTTAGCGTTTGTTACTTATTGAGATATAGTAAGAAACATTTAGTAGCAGGCATACCAGCATTATTTATGACAGCTTCTATAAGTGTATATGTATTATATGCACCAGAAGGACTAGCTCTCCCTTATCAAACTGCATTAATCGGTGGATCAATTGTATTTCTAATAGTCTCATCATTATACGTACGCACTATATTAAAATACGCAAAACCAAATTCAATGCCAGCACCTGCAAGAGACTTATACACATCATAAAAATTAAAACTTCCGATAGAGTTTATAACAACTTTGTCGGAAGTTTTATTGTATGTTTAGGTTATACTATTTTCTATTATATTTATTATTGGTTATAAAGGTAGAATAGTTAGCGTACTTAATTATATTTTCACTATATCATTTGTAAATAAAAATTATTCATTAAGTGATGGTGGTGATAACTTAATGATTTTATTACTTCTCTATCTACTGTTTAATGATAATGGTGATTCAACCAAGCTATATGATGTTCTTCTCTTTGAATCGCATAATCTAAAACAAGATAGTGACCATAATTATTTTCACGATTTTTTTGATTTTCAAATAATATATCACGTCGTTCTTTTAAATTCATTAACTTAGTTTTATGCAAATGAATTTGCTCTTGGAGCATGATAGGTAATATGGGATCATCTTTATCAGAAACAAAATATAGTTTTAAGTGAAATTCATTTTTATTGATTGACAGTTCAGGTGTTGGAGAAATTAGCCATTCATTTAGCGATTGAAGACCTTTATGAGTGATAAAGTACACCTTTTTTTCTAACTTTTCTCCTGCTATCACTATTTTTTTATCAATTAAAGCACGTTCATTTAGTTTTTTAAGTTGGGGATAAATTTGGCTGTGATTTGCTTGCCAGAATTCTCCAATATCTTTTTCAAATGCCTTTTTAATATCATATCCAGACAAACTTTCATTTTTTAAAAGCCCTAGTAATACGTACTGCAAAATATTTTTTTGAGCCATAATACTCCCTCCTTGACGATTTTTCAAAATAAGTATAACATTTGTATGTAAATAATAACATGTAATTAATTACATGATTTCTAAAGGAGAGTTTTTAATGACTAATAATTTTAATAAATTGAATGATTTTTTAGGTACACATTTAATTTATACTTATGATAATGGTTGGGAATACGAGATGTATGTAAAAAATGAAAATACAATTGATTATCGTATACATGGTGGTATGGTTGCAGGAAGATGGGTAAGAGATCAAGAAGTTAATATTGTTAGGTTAACTGATGGAGTTTTCAAAATCACATGGACTGAACCAACGGGGACAGATGTTGCTTTGGATTTTTTACCTAATGAAGGTATTATGCATGGTACAATTTTCTTCCCAAAATGGGTCGAAGAACATCCAGAAATAACAGTTACTTATCAAAATGATCATATTGAACTCATGAAAGAGTCTCGTGAAAAATACGATACTTATCCTAAATTGGTAGTACCTGAATTTGCAAAAATTTCATATGTCGCTAATGCTGGACAGAATAATGAAGACGTAGTTAGTGAAAAACCATATGATGGTATTTTAGAAGAAATAAGAAACGGTAGTTATTTTAACGAAAATTACAAACGAAATAATAAATAGAGTCATTGAATTTATCAAGTGAAGGCCCACATGATAAATAGCAAACAATCTTTATAATTTGTCCTTTACGATTTTGCAAAGTGCTGACGCCCGGGGGAATAGTATGCGTGAGAGACTACAGGCTCGAGCCATACCCCAGGCAAGCATGCACTTTCAAAATCGTAAGATTTTAAAATAAACTCAAAAAATGTTCGTTTATAAAGCACACCCTCTTAATTTATTAATAGGGTGTGTTTTATTGTATGATTAGGTTATACAATAAAACACACATAACAAAATATTTTAATAAGGAGAGATGAATCATGTCTATTGACATTCAGTCATTAAAAAATAAATTCCCTATTATTTCTAATATAGTTCGTGGAGAACAAATATTTTGGGAAAACCCAGACTATTTAAACAAACATGCTCTACCATTTACATTAGATGATGTAGTTGATGCTGAACAAAGATTATCACGTTTCGCACCATATATTGAAGAAGTTTTTCCAGAAACTCACAATAACAACGGCAAAATCGAATCACCCATTTTACAATTAGAACAATTCAAAGAGACTTGTTTCCCCCATTTAAAAGGTCAACTTTTATTAAAAGGTGATCATGCGCTACCTATTTCAGGTTCTATTAAAGCGCGTGGTGGAATTTATGAAGTGTTAAAATTTGCTGAAGAAACTGCTATTAAAGAAACAGATTTTACTAAAGATAGCGACTATCGCCTTTTAGCGACTGATTCATATAAAGAACTGTTTTCAAAATATCGTATTGCAGTTGGTTCAACTGGCAACTTAGGCTTAAGTATAGGTATTATGAGCGCTCAATTAGGCTTCAAAGTTACCGTTCATATGTCTCAAGATGCGAAAGAATGGAAAAAAGACCTTCTCAAATCTAAAGGTGTAGAAGTTGTAGAGCATGTACAAGATTATGGTTATGCGGTGAAAGAAGGTAGAAAAGTCGCATTAAATGATTCATATTGTCACTTTGTTGATGATGAAGCTTCTAAAGATTTGTTTTTAGGTTATTCTGTAAATGCCTTACGATTAAAAGAACAACTTAAAGCGATCAATATTCAGGTTGATCAGAACCACCCTCTATATATATATTTACCATGTGGTGTTGGTGGCGGACCTGGCGGTGTCGCATTCGGTTTAAAACTAATCTTTGGTGATCATGTTCACCCTATCTTTATAGAACCTACAGAAGCACCATGTATGACTTTAGGCATGATTACAAAGTTACACGATGACATATCCGTTCAAGATATCGGACTATCTGGCAAGACGATTGCAGACGGTTTAGCAGTTAGTCGTCCATCAAAACTAGTAGGAAACATCATGACGTCTCTTCTATTTGGTTCTTGCACAGTTGAAGATAATCAATTATATCGTTATTTAAAAGCTTTAAAAGATACCGAAAATATATTTATCGAACCTTCAGCCACTTCAGGTTTTCAAGGTTTAACATATATTCATGATTTAAATTATGATACACCAAATGCTACACATATCGTTTGGTCTACTGGAGGTAATATGGTTCCTGAAAAAGAGCAATCTATTTATTACCAACAAGCTACAGATATAGAAAAAAGGAGTTATAAAGATTGATATTATTAATTATATTAGGTGTTCTTGCTGGATTATGTGTTCCACTACAAACATCAATCAACACAAAACTAGGTGGCTATACTAAATCGCCTATACTTGCATCGTTTTACTCATTTTTGATTGGGACAATCGTGCTTATCGTTATAAATTTAATCATGAATCCACAAAAGTTAACCCCTTCATTTATGATGAACCAAGAATATTCATATGTATGGTTTACAGGTGGCTTACTTGGAGTCATATTCTTAACAGGTAATTTACTCCTTTTACCGAGAATTGGTGCAGCATTAACCGTCGTCATGACTGTATCAGGACAAATTATTATGGGAATCATAATAGACCAATTCGGATTATTTAATGCTGATGTTCATACAATAAACTTAGGTAGAATTTTTGGCGTAATGATTATGTTAATGGGTATATTATTAATGAATTACAAAAAGAAATCTGCTCGAATCATTACAACAAAGTCTCAACATACAAATTATTGGATGATACTAGGTATATTTACTGGTTGTCTGCCACCTATTCAAACTGCAATAAATAGTGCACTAAGATATGAAGTTCAGTCATTTTATTTATCTGCATTAATTTCATTTGCTATAGGTACTATCGCATTGTTCGTTCTTTCACTCGTACTTGTTAGAAGAATTAGCTTTAGTCTTACACATCCTGAACAAGGTAAAATTAAACCTATTTACTTTATAGGTGGCGCATTAGGCGTAGTATTCGTTACGACAAACATTCTATTAATGCCTGAGCTTGGTGCAGCATTAACACTTATGGTAGTTATTTTTGGTCAAATGTTAATGGGATTATTAATCGATCACTTTGGGTTATTTAATACACCTATATTCAAAGTGACTTCAAGACGTTTAATTGGTGCAATTTTAGTTTTCGTTGGGATTGTCATACTTAAGTTATTCTAATCTTTTTATAAAGGAGGACTATAAATGGATCTTTCAATAAAATCAGGAGAAGGCATGCTGAACATTCGAGTCGGTGCTATCATCAAAGACAAATATGGTTATTGCTTTCATTACGATAAGAAACGCGACTATTATGCCTTAATTGGCGGTAGAGTTAAATATTATGAAAGTTCTGATTCTGCTATTAAACGTGAAATTAAAGAAGAGCTTGGCATTCAATGTGACGATATTCATTTTTTATCCACGATTCAAAACTTTTTTGAATATGAAAGTACGTCATATCATGAAATTTTATTTATTTATGACGTAACGATAGAAGAATCTTTAAATGATTTAAACATTCCTCACAATCAAAAAATTGATTATGTCTCTGTCAAACTTTCAGATATTCCTGAAATTAATCTTTTACCTGAAAAAGCTAAAGAAATTATCTTGAAGAAAATAGATGTCCAACCTCTATTTATAAACAGAGGTAAATCTAAATAAGATTCATTTCTATCTAGAACGCTTAATATTAGCGTTCTTTTTTTAATTAATTATAGTTCTTATAATCAATTAACAAGTTAAATTCTCATTTTCCTTTTAAAACATTAATATTTATTACATAAAATCCAAGAGATAACATAGCTGAAATCATGTGAAAGTAGCTATATAATGTTTATAATTTACACTTTTAGGATATTAAGTATAAATATAAACTGAAGTATCAAAAAGAATGTTTCAAGATTATTTATTCTTTTACTTGTCTCTTTGGGCACTTTAAATTATAATTAGTATGAAATTAGAATTATTATAATTAAGAATTCTTGAGGAGGATAATTATATGAGTAATAAATCAAAACTAACGGGACTATTTGGAGCACCTGTTTCAGATCGTGAAAATACAATGACTGCTGGAAAACGTGGTCCTATATCAATGCAAGACGTTTACTTCTTAGAACAAATGGCACATTTCGATAGAGAAGTAATCCCTGAGCGCCGTATGCATGCTAAAGGTTCTGGTGCATTTGGTACATTTACAGTAACACATGACATTACACAATATACAAATGCTAAAATTTTCTCTGAAATCGGTAAACAAACTGAAATGTTTGCTCGTTTCTCTACAGTAGCTGGTGAACGTGGTGCTGCTGAAGCTGAACGTGATATCCGTGGTTTCGCGCTTAAATTCTACACAGAGGAAGGTAACTGGGACTTAGTTGGTAACAACACACC
>CAACWL010000017.1_pt1 | contig 10482 bp, 7 predicted proteins | sample 2275641 | NCBI WGS metagenome assembly CAACWL01 (sample SAMEA5312462, study PRJEB27640) | indoor metagenome | biome: indoor environment; feature: uncontrolled; material: polymer tiles stone | place: Germany | collected 2014-07-07 | reverse complement strand
GATAGCCATCAAGGTGATATTACAAAATACGCTGATGAGTTCTATCAACTCAGTCAGTTTGAAGGAAAAATCAATGATGGTGCAGGAAAATTAATTAAAGCAAATGAGCATGCCGCAGATATTAACGCTGCTGGGCAAATGATCATCAATATTAATAACAATATGCCCCAAATTGAAAATGCGCTACAAAAAGCAAATACTATTGAGCAAAAGTTCCCACAAATCAATGATGCTGTCGCTAAAGGCATTCGGGCTACGAGCACAGCTCAAAGTGCAATCACTGGTGCACAAGGTGCAATGCCCGGAGTACATGAAAAAATTAGTAATGCTCAAAACGTAACACAAGGTGTACAAGGTGCAGCAGGTGAAGCCGAACGATTACTAGAAAATAGTACCGAATCTAAGACTAAAAATAGCACAGAGACATCTCTACCTTCAGGTGAAGAACCTTCTTCTGAACAAGCATCTTCAGAAAATGCAACAATAGAACAACCCTCAAGCGAAAAAAATGTTAAAGAGGAAGCAAAACAGACAGAAGCTTTAAAAAAACCAGATCTATTACCTGCTAAACAAGCATTAAATGATGGGTTGCTTGCCATCAGTGAGTTAACGAAAGAAGAAGCTGCAGCGACGCAAGATACTATCAATCAGCTTGATGAACTGAGCAAACAAAGCCCAGGAAGTTCTGAGGTTCTTGCCAAAAATATTGAAGTGTATAAACATAATTTAGAACAATCTATCGCTTACTATAATGAAGTGATCAAACTGATGAATCAGGCTGAAAAGCTTGGACTTGGGGATACATCAAAGATTAATGCACAGTTAAATCAATCTATCGATGCTTTGACAAAACTTAATGCATCACTAGACACAACTTTAAATGGTGCACGAGGTAATGGTAAAGTAAGTTTTGACAATAGTGCTATCCAAAACGCTTTAAAAGCACTCTCGTCACTTGAAGCATTTGCAAGTGCTGATATGAAGCAAATTCTTACAGATGGATTAGCCTCTATTGACAGCAACCTGGATACGATAGCTGGGAAGCTATCAAACGCTAGCCAATTTGCGAATGATGTAGATCGAATACTGGCTGATGCTGTTCAAATAACAAGTAATGCACACGAGACACTGTTAACGATTAATGCTGAACTTCCGGCATTAGAACAAAAATTCAGCCGTATTAACCAGACAGCTCAGGCTAACTTCCCTACCTTTAAATCTAAAGTTGGAGAAGCTTCAAACTTTGTACAAAGCGAACTCCCGTCTGTACTAGGAGATCTAAATCGTCTAAGTAACTTTGCTGCAAACGATTTGCCAAGTGTAATGGCTAAGTACAATGAAGCTTCAAAGTTATTACAGAACAACTTACCAGGTGCACAAGATAAGATTCATGAACTTGCGGTATTCTCGAATGAAGAACTACCAGGTATCGAAAAAGAAATTAAACAAGCTGCTGATAAGTTTAGAGAGCTTGATAAAAATGATACATTCAACAAATTAATTAAATTATTACGTAATGATCTTGAGGATCAATCCGATTACTTTGCAGAACCGATACAACTAGATGAAACACAAGTATTCCCTATTCCAAACTACGGGTCTGCCAGCGCCCCATTCTATACAGCACTCGCTTTATGGGTAGGTGCGCTCTTAAGCGGTAACTTATTGACGACTGAACTTAAGGATAAATCGCTCATTGGTCGATTCTCACTTAGAGAAATATATTTAGGGCGTATGATCTTATTTTTATTACTGAGCGTTGCTCAATCTACAATCGTAGTTCTAGGTAATCTCTTTATACTAGATGCCTATGCTAAGCATCCGGTATACAATGTTCTATTCGCAATACTTGTGGGACTTGCATTTACAATAATGGTTTATACTCTTGTGAGTTTACTTGGAAATATTGGTAAAGCTATCGCAATCGTTATTATGGTATTGCAAATTGCAGGAGGCGGGGGTACATTTCCGATTCAAGTCACGCCTAAATTCTTCCAGGTAATTCATCCATTCTTACCATTCACCTACGCTGTAGATTTGCTACGTGAAGCGGTCGGAGGAATTGTTCCTGAAATTGCATTCTCTAAACTCGGTATGCTCTATTTAATTGCTGCCTTAACGTTTGCATTTGGCTTAGCACTCAAACCTAAATTTGAACCAATTAAAAAAGGGTTTTACGCAAGAAGTAAAGCAAGTAACCTTGTTGAATAAATTATACTAAAGCTCGGACAGTGAATTGCTGTTCGAGTTTTTAATAGTTATGTACACTTTGTTATAATAGTAATTATTATGTAGGAAAGGATTTTTTAATGAAATATCAAAATCACATTGTATTTAAATTAATCATTACAATAATAGGTTCATTTCTAATTGCAGTAGCATTCAATTTGTTTTTATTACCTCATGGGGTACTTAGTAGTGGTGTCAGTGGTATTGCATTGTTGCTGCATATATTAACAAATTTTGATGCAGGAGTCTTAAATTTACTGCTTAATATACCCTTGATATTTCTTGGAATATGGAAATTAAATCGCTATATTATTGCTAATACTGTACTCAGCGTAATATTTATCTCACTCTTTATGACATTTATACCCATCACTAAAGTCTCTCATGAACTTTTTGTGAATGTTATATTCGGTGGCGTCTTAGTCGGCATCGGCGTTGGTATCATATTAAAGCATTCTGGTACTACTGGTGGTATGGATATTGTTGCCATGATCATTAGCCAGCATAGTAATATGTCTATAGGTCTAGTCATGACAATATTAAATGGTATTATCATTCTTTGCTCTGGTTTCTTCTTTAACTGGAATATTGCTCTATTAACCCTATTATCTATCTATATAACGGGTAAGACAGTTGATATGATTTTCACTTCTCATATCAAGCTCACTGCTACAATTGTAACGTCTAACGTCAATGCTGTTAAACAAGGACTAATCGCCGAAATTTATCGTGGCATCACTATCACTGAAGTAATAGGGGGTTACTCTAACAATAAGCAGCATATGATTACGATGGTCCTCACGCGTTATGAATTACCTGAAGTGATTCGTATCGCAAAAGAGCATGACCCTAAATGCTTTATTAATGTATACCAAACGACAGAAGTTCATGGTAATTTTGCGAGAAATAGTTAAATAAAATAATCCATAAGCATAAATCGCTTATGGATTATTTTTATGGTTATTTCCTTGTCAGTTTTCCATCATTCATTTCATAAATTTCATCGAAATATTCTAATAAACGATGGTCATGTGTTACAACGATGCCTGCTTTATCTTTTGTTTTCACTTCTTCTCTTAGTAACTTGATCACTTCTATCGCTTTCTCTCCGTCCAAACTCGCTGTCGGTTCGTCTGCTAATATAATTGAAGGGTTTGTATATAATGCTTTTAAGATTGCCACACGCTGTCTCTGACCGCCTGAGAGTTCATTTGGAAATTGATCCAATACTTTGCTTAAACCAAGATGTTCAAGCTCATGCTTTAACTCTCCCTCAGACATATGATCTTTCTTTACTTTATCCAGCAATTTAAATTGATCTTTTACTTTTAAAAAAGGCACTAAGTTAGAAGCCTGAAGAATAAATCCAATTTCGTTCAATCTTACTTTAGAGCGTTGCTTTTCACTAAATCTTGAAACATCTTTTCCGTTGATGATTATCTCACCTTCTGTAGGACCTTGCAGTAAACCCGCAATCGTCAGTAACGTGCTCTTTCCAGAACCTGATGGTCCAATAATTGCAACGAGCTTCCCTTTATCTATACTAAAATCTACTGGTTTCAATGCCTCAACATATGTTTGTTCTTTACCAAAGCTTTTACGCACTTGTTTCATTTCAAGAATCATATTATCCCTCCTACTCTATTGTCTTAAGAGGATCTACTTTTCGAATTGAGCGAATCGAGAAGAGTCCACCGATGATTGCTGTAATCATAATTGTCAATCCAAAGACTGCGATTTTATCCCATTCAAACTTTATAGGGACAATATCTGGAATAACCATTGCTGTAGCAATTGTAAGCACTAAAGCAATCAATACTGCAATTAAAGATAGGATGAGCGTTTGAATCAGTAATGATTTTGCGAGAAAACCGTTGCTGATACCTTGTGCTTTAAGCAAACCAAATATCGGTTCTTTCTGAATTGTAATGACATATAAGAAAATACCGATAATAAATGCTGATATCGCAAATAAGAAATAACTCATAATATCAAGTGTCAACTTTTGTTCTGTGTATCCAGGAAGCTTTTTGATAAATTCTTCTTTCTCAATCATCTGTAGCTCGTTATCAATTGCTTTATCTTTAAAGGCCTTATCTTTAATGAAGAATGCATTTTCTTTACCTTTTAATTTATTCATAGATAATTGATCTAACGTTGCATCATTTGCATACAATACTGCAGCAGCATTATATTTTGAGTTTTGAGTAAAGCCGACGATTTTTAAGTCTTTATCACTCCCTGCAATGTCTAGCGTGTCTCCTAGCTTAAACCCTTTCGTTTTAAGGGAATCGTTTGCAACGACTTCAAAGTTTTTATTAAACAGCTTGCCCTCCGTCACTTTTGGTTTTAAAAACTCATTTTTCTTTATTCCAAACAGCAATGTATTCTGTTTATTATTGCCTTTAGCAATAATGATAGGTAGATTTTTCACACCTGCGACGCTATCAAATTTACCCTCTACAGCATCTTCGTCCATAATTGACTGCGCAACATTCTGATTTGATTCTTTTGTTACAATCACTGCATCCGGATTCCATGTGTCAATAGCTTCACGGTTCATACCCATAAGTCCATTAGAAAGACCAGAAATTAAAAATAGCAAATAGGATACAAGCACGAGTACACCGATGATCAGGCTAAATTTCAATTTGTTATGTATCACTTCTTTCCACGCTAAAAACATTATATTCCTCCCTTTACTATGTCTATTCATATCATACTACTTATTTTAATTTTGCATAAGAATTTCAACCTAAAAAAACCGAGACATATTTGTCTCGGTATGTGAATTGATGATATATTTTTTATTTTATATCCTAGATTAAAGTAATATACCCGTTAATATCGGTACAATAACAACTACTACAACACCTACAAGTACAAGTGCAATACTTGCCATAGAAGTTTCAGTTTCTCCAAGTTCAGTTGCAGCTGAAACGCCTAGTGCATGCCCACTTGTACCCAGCGCAAGCCCACGTGCAATTGGATTAGAGATTTTGAAGAAGCGTAGCATTTTATTTCCTAGGGCATAAATAATAACTGCATTTAGAATAACTGCCAGCGATGTCAGTTCTGGTACGCCACCAATACCAGCAGATACCGGTAAAGCAATAGCAGTTGTTGCTGCTTGAGGTAACATTGATGCAATAATCTGTGTACCAAATCCAAATAATTTTGCTACTCCATATATACCTAACATCGCAGCTGCTGTACCAAGTGACAGACCTCCGATGATATGTAACCAATACTTTTGTAATACGTCGCGCTTTTTATAAAGAGGAATCGCAAAGCAGATTGTTGCAGGCTCTAAGAAGAAGCTAATAATACTTCCACCTTTACTATAAGTGTCATAGCTGATACCAGTTATAGATAAGAATGCAATTCCAAATACCATTCCGACAAATAATGGTGCAAATAAGAAAAATCCATTTGTTTTTTTAAATAAATATTGACCTAACATAAATGGTAATATCGTTAATAATATTCCAAAGTATACAGAGTTAATACCTAAATGATCAAGCCATGTCATATTAGCGCACCTCTATTTCTTTTAAATGTTTCGTTTCTTTTGCTTTTTGTTCTTTTACCTTTGAGTCTGTCAACTTTACAATCACCTGAGAAAAGAACCCTGTACATAATAGCAGTAATAAGGTTGAGATAAAGATTAGACCTAATATCAATACTGGATTTTCAGCTATTAGTCCTAATGATTTTACTACTGAGATTCCTGCTGGCACAAATAATAGTCCGATATTATCTGTAAGTGCAGTCCCAACGGTTTCTACTTGTCCTAGTTTTATGATTCCAGTACATAAACAGATGAAGAGCAGTATAAGTCCGATAACTGATGCAGGCATTGGAATTGGCATGAAGCTTTCAATCATCTTTGAAATAAGTAACACAATTGAGATTACTGATACTTGATGAAAGAAATTATACGTTTTTTCTGTTGTCATTTTTAATGACCTCCCGTGTTTTATCTTGATTACATCATACCGCTTACATATCGTTTTGTGAGGGTTTTCACGATGAAATGCAAAAATCAAGTGCTGAAATGCAAAAAATAGGACTCAAATTATTTGAGCCCTATTTCGTGTTTAAATTGCTTTATATACGATCTTGAGACTTGCAGTTTTATATCTTTCGTCAACTGCACTTGATAAGTATGATTAAACCATTGTTCTGCTGATTTAATATGATGTTTGTTAATAATGCTTGATCGATGTATGCGCATAAATACATTCTCTGGAAGCTTCTTTTCAAATGCACTTAATGGCTCGTGAATCGTATATTCTGAGTTTACAGTTATGATATTTAATTGCCCTTCTTCTACATACAAGGCGATAATATCCTGTATATTAATGACATAGATTTTGTCATCAATTTGTATCGACAAGGTTGGCAATTTCGATTCTTGATTTGTATTGATAGATGATGCCTTGGCTTTATTCAATGCTGCTTCAATACGCTTTTGTTCGAAAGGTTTTAATATATAATCTAATGCATTCAATTCAAAGGCCTTCACAGCAAAACTATCATGTGCTGTTGCAAAGACAATCTTAGGCGGATGCTTCATCTTATTAATCTTTTCGGCAAGTTCAAGCCCGCTTTCATCAATCAAGTTGATATCCAAAAACAATAATTCATATGTTTCTGATAGTAACGATGTCAATGTTTCTTCTACAGAATCCGCTTCATCAACCACTAATGTATTATCGATGTTATCGAGTAAATAACGCAGCTCATTTCTTGCTAATGGTTCATCATCTACAATTAATATCCTCATGCATCTTCCTCCCTCTCTAAAGGTATAGATGTATAAAACTTAGTACCCGAATCACTTGTCGTAAAATTTAGTTGCGCATTACTATTATACAATCCGATGAGACGTTTATTTAAGTTCTCAAGTGCACTTCCAGTCCCAGAAGTAGATGATACTTCATTGTGTCCGATATGTGCACGCTTTTCTTCTGGAATACCAAATCCATTATCTTCTACAGATATTTCAATTGTCTGTTGTCCTTCTTTCACTTTGACGTAAACATCATTGTTAGACTTTCTATTATGAAATGCATGTTTTATCGCGTTCTCAACTAATATTTGAATGATAAAGGGCGGCACTTTCGCATATTTCAATGCCTCATCTATATCAAAATGAATGTTAAAACGTTCCGGAAACCGTGCTTGTTCCAGCGCTAAATAAGCTTCTACTTGCTGAATTTCTTTTTCAATTGTGATGCTCGTACTTTTTGCACCTTGTAAATTTGAACGGAAAAAGTTACTTAAATTAAGCAGAAGTTCTCTTGCTCTCTCACTATCCACGCGAATAAGTGCTGATATTGTATTCATTGCATTAAAGAAAAAATGTGGATTTACTTGTGCTTGTAATGATTTAATTTCCGCATCTTTCAATAATTTCGATTGCGTTTCTATTTCACCGAGTTCAATCTGACTTGAGAATATATTTGCTAAACCTTCAGCAAGACGACGTTCGACATAAGTCAATTTATTGCTATCTGTAAAGTACAGTTTTAATGTGCCTGTTACTTCGTTATGTACATATAAAGGGATAACAATCGCACCTTCAAGCGGGCATCCAGGATGCGTACAACCAATTTCATGCCTATTATGTGCTTCTTTAATTTCACCGGATTTGATAACTTGTTTCGAAAGGTCGGTAATAATTTTCTTGCGCGGCACATGATGATCACTTGCTGCTCCGACATGTGCTAATATATCAGTCTTATTAGTGATTGATACAGCCGATACTTTCATTAAATCTTTTATAATTTGCGCTGCCTGTGTCGCAGATGCTTCATTTAGTCCCGCTCTGAAATAAGGTAATGTTTGATTCGCCAGATTCAACACATCATGTGTCTGTACAGCACGCATACGCTGTTCCTGCTGAATTGTAGAGATAATAATGGATAAGAATATAGCCACACCTAGACTATTAATCATTATCATCGGTAAAGCAATGAGCTTCACAATATCTAGGGCATATTCTGTATTAGTAGCAAAAACAATGATGCAGATCATCTGAATAACTTCCATAATTGCGCCGAGTATCACTCCCGTAAGCACATTCGGATAACGGTTGTTTGTCATCGCACGATAACCGAAATATCCCGAAGTAAGACCAATAAGCGCTGATGAGATCACATATGTATATGCGTCTACTCCGCCAATTAGATAGCGCGTAATTCCTGATACAATCCCGACTCCAATGCCCACAACCGGTCCACCTATTAAGCCCGCGACACTTATTGTAAGTACTCGTGTGTTGGCAATAACTGCATCGTCTGATATCTTACTGAATATCTGGCTTGATAGTATTTCATTATTACGTATTTCAACACCTGTAAAGTTGGATACCGCTGCAAATAAACCGAACACAATCAATAATTGTATTTGAGAAGATAGATTTGAACGTTCAGACATCATCTTCTTAAAGTAAGGAACATTCATCAATAAGTATGCAACAATAATAATCAATCCAACACGTTCTAACAATAGAATAAATAAACTAAACATAGCATACCTCCACCATCATTATAACGTGAACAATTAGTACTTGTCAGAAAAAGAAATATTATTCCCTATTTTCTTCGAAGTCAATAAGCGCTTCATATATAAGCGATACCATACGTTTACTCCCTGGATACTCAAGATGTATACCATCAGGTGCAAAGTATTCTGTATGGCCCTGTGAAGCTTCATACCAATCCATAATATGGACATTATTATGTAGACGAGCAGCTTTATACATCTCTTCATTAACGTGTGCTTCGTAATCTTTTGGAACTCTAGAAGTTACAAGAAATACTTGTGCTTTATCAAATTTAGATAATAAGATATTCATCTGAACATCTTGAAAATCTCCATTTGTTCCGATAAATAGGATGACGATTCCATCCTTATGATTAAATGCCTGATATTTATCAGCAACATTCAATGCTTTATATATATTTCGCCCTACTTCACCGTCTACGGTAGCATTCGGCAATACTTCTTTCAATTGATTATTTATATCAACAAGTACAGAATCACCAATTAGTAACGGTGTAGAATTCTTCACTATTTGTTCAGTCGTTTCATCTGGTGTCAACGGACTAATACGTTTTATATCAGGAATATTAGATGTCGTCTTCGTAATTTCGTGATCCATTTGTGGTTGTTCGGCTTTAACAACAGATAATAAGTAAGGTGTCGATATACATAAATACAAAGTTACAATAACTGTAATAAAACTTTTAATAGACATTATTGTAAATACTTTTAAACCATTTAATCGATATGGACGTTCAATTAATTTATAGCTGAATACTGCCAGCACAATCGTGAGTATCACAGATGAAATATGGATATAGATAGGAACTTGCCCTTGAACAAAATGTTTCTGCATCAGTACTATAACAGGATAATGCCATAAATATAAGCTATATGAATATTTCCCAATCACCGTCAACGGCTTTATACCAAGTAACCTACTCATTATAGACGATGGATGCACTGCAGCCATAATAATCAATAATGTAAAGATTCCAAGCACATAGAATCCACCATTAAATAAAAATGCGCTGTGCTCACTTAACTTATAGATGCTATACATTAAGACTATTAAACCTATGAAGCCTAGAAAATCAATGATGACTACTAAAATTCTCGGTGCATCGTGCTTCAATTTAAATGCTGGCCATATAAATGCACACATTACTCCTAACAGCAATGTCTGAAGACGTGTGTCCGTACCAAAGTATATACGCGACACATTTGCAGCAGGATCATAGAGCGTTGACATCAATATCGCTGATAAGATAGAAACAACGAAAAATAATAGCAGTATGTTCTTTTTAGACCATTTGTTAAGCATTAATATCAATATTAACGGAAATAACAAATAGAACTGCTCTTCAATAGCAAGTGACCATAAATGTTCAAGCGGTCTAGCTTCAAAACTTTCAAAATAACTAAGTCCATCAAATATATACCACCAGTTCGAAATATATAATAATGCAGCAATAACATCTTTTTTAAGTTGATATAATAACGATTGATCAAAAAATATGATATATTGAATCACGATAAGTATCATAAATAATACCGGTGGGAAAAGTCGTTTCATTCGGCGTATCCAGAATTGGAGAATATTGATTGTTCCAGTTTTTTCATATTCGTTTATCAATAACATTGCAATTAAATAACCAGATATGACAAAGAAAGTGTCAACGCCAAGAAACCCCCCGGGCA
>CAACWL010000849.1_pt1 | contig 10589 bp, 12 predicted proteins | sample 2275641 | NCBI WGS metagenome assembly CAACWL01 (sample SAMEA5312462, study PRJEB27640) | indoor metagenome | biome: indoor environment; feature: uncontrolled; material: polymer tiles stone | place: Germany | collected 2014-07-07 | reverse complement strand
GCGATATTACTCGTTATTCCAGGCTGGTTAACGTTATGGATTGCGATATTTGCTGATATGGGTGCGACATTACTTGTGACTTTAAATAGCTTAAGATTACTAAGACATAAAGAATAGCTGATTATCATTTGCTTACAACGGCACTAATCATTATAATAAGTTTACTAATAGAAGGAGGTGGCTATGTTGGAACTGTTACTCAGTTTATTGAGTGAAGCATTATTGCTCAAATATATTACATTTCGTTTGTTGTATTTGGTACCATACATTGCCGCCTTCTTATTCGTATTATTACATTTAAAGCTTCAGTTACAAGTGGGTCAGAAATGGTCTTTAACTGAATGTGCTGGGAATGTTTTGGAACAAACAATTATTATTTTCTCACCTGTACTGAGATGGCGTATTAAGTGTTTATCTAAGATGAGCGATGAAGTAGAGGCCGTTCCTATATATTAATCAAACATTAATATATAGGAGGAGAAATATTTGAAAAGATTTTTTAGTGTACTTATCGTATTAACATTGATATTAAGTGGTTGCGGGGCACAAGATGACGGTTTGTTTCATAACGGCATCGTCCAACCATTTACGGATTTAATTACTTTCTTTGCTGGTTTCTTTGCTGGCAGTTACGGTATGGGGATCGTACTAGTAACGTTATGTGTACGCTTTATGATGATGCCGATGATGCTCAGCACAGTTAAACAACAAAAGAAGATGCAGGCAAATATGAAAGTTGCCGGTCCAAAAATAAAAGAGATACAAGATAAGATAAAACTAGCAAAAGACCCGGAAGAAAAGAGCGTATTATCGCAGGAACTTATGAAAATATACGGTGAACATAATATTAACCCAATGAACATGGGTTGCTTACCAATTATCGTTCAGATGCCGATATTGACCGGTTTATACTTTGCGATCATACACAGTAAATCAATTGCAGCACAAAGCTTTCTCTGGTTTAACCTTGGTACGCCTGATCTGTTGATGATGCTCATTGCAGGTGGACTATATTTTCTCCAGTCATGGATTTCTATACAATATATGCCTGAAGAAAGCCGCAAACAGATGTGGCCGATGGCGATAATGAGTCCATTGATGATTATATTCATCAGTTTCCACTCGCCAGCAGCATTACCGCTTTACTGGTCGGTTGGCGCAATTGTGTTAATCTTCCAGCAATTTATTTCTAATAAACTATTTAGTGATATTAAATAATGCATCCCTCACCATAAAACTGTAAAAAGGCCGTGCCTACGTTATAATGTAAGTAAAACAGACAGTTGAAGGTGAGGGGTTTTTATGTGGATTGATATTTCTCAGACATTAAAGCAAGGTATAGCAACATGGCCAGGGGATCAGCCTTTTGTGTATCAGATGGATAGTCAGTTAGAAGGTCAAACTGGTGCCAACGTAGGCAGTATTAAAATGAGTTTACATACTGGTACACATTTAGATGCACCTTTTCACTATGACCATGAAGGCGTAACGATTGATGAGATTGATATTAATCGCTTAATCGGTGAAGCGCAGGTGATTGAATTAATCGATGAGGAAATTGTTACTCAGAAATTATTAGAGGACTTTGTGATTGATAAGCCAATTGTGTTGTTTAAGTCAGTATACAGCAAAGATCAAAGTGTATTTTTAGGAGACTTCATGACCTTTGAAAGTGCTGCCATTCATTATCTCGGAGACCTTGGTGTTGAAGTGATTGGCACGGATATGCCAAGTATAGATACAGTAGATAATGAAACGCTCGATGCACACAAAGCTTGTTTAGAAAATCAAATATTGATTATAGAAAATTTAGAATTAAATAAAGTGAGGGTAGGGTATTATGATTTTATTGGGTTGCCACTTAAGATAGAAGCTGATGCCAGTCCAATTCGTGCAGTTGTAAAAAAGAAATTATAAGATGAGGTGAGTTACATGCGCATTGGTATTATCGGGGCAGGTATTGGCGGTTTAACTGCTGCAATTGCTCTAAAGTCTGCCGGACATGAGGTGGATATATTAGAAAAGCGCCATGTATTGAAACAGCTCGGTGTTGGTTTAGGTGTTGGCGGTAATGCTATACGTGCTTTGAAACAGTATGGAATAGACGAAGATATTCGTGCAGCGGGAAACCCGTTAATTGAATGTCAGTTTAGAACAGATAACGATGAGCTATTAAATACGCTTATATTATCATTATCAGAAGAAGAAAATATAACGATTCAGCGTGAGCAACTACATGATATTTTATTGCAGCATAATGATGCCGATATCCATTTAATAAAAGATGTTGTAGGTATTAAAGACTTTAATAATCCAGCTTTAATATTACAGGATGGTGCCAAATATCAGTATGATTTAATTATCGCAGCTGATGGCGTACATTCTAACATTAGACGACAGATGTTTAAAGATAGTGAAGCAATCTATCAAGGTTACACGTGTTTTAGAGGAACGAGTAAGGCAGTATCTGTTGATCATAAAGTTGCGCTTGAGTATTGGGGAGATGCAGGTAGGTTTGGTATCGTACCACTGAAAGATAATCAAGTGTATTGGTTCTGCTGTATGAATGCCGAAGAAAGAGATACAGAATTTAGAAATTATAATAAGAAGAAACTGTTGCAATACTTTAAATCATTCCCTGATGCTGTGTTAGAAACGCTTGAAAAGACTGTCGGAGATCCTATTCAACATGATATTTATGATATCAATCCATTGAAGACATTTTATAAAGGCCGCGTCGTATTGTTAGGGGATGCAGCACATGCAACAACACCTAATATGGGACAGGGCGCATCACTCGCTATGGAAGATGCGGTATGTCTGGCGAATCAACTCAAAAAGTATCCGATAGATGAAGCATTAAAAGCATATGATAAATTAAGTGTAAATCACACGAAAAAGGTGATTTTAAAATCACGTCAAATCGGTAAATCAGCACAACTAGAAAATAAAACACTTATTAAAGCAAGAAACAAAGCGTTGAAATTAGTACCTTTATCATTTTTAGAGAAACAAACATTCTTCTTAAGTCATCGTCATATTAATTAATACAAAATAAAAAAGCTCATCATGAGCTTTTTTAATTAAGTCTAGTCACTTTTAAATTTTGAATTTCCTGATCCAGATTGTTATCAAGCACTTCAAAGAAAGTCATTAAGAAACGAATTTTACCACGTAACTCATATTCATTGAAGATAAGTGGCATCACATCGTTAGGATGTACTGGATTTTGTTCGATTGCATAATCAATGTTATCGAAATAATTTTCTACATCATAGAAATTTAATGTGTGACCTTTTTCTTTAAATAGCTCGTAATCACCAATCTGGTCTTTATGTTGATCTAAGCCTTCATGATATGCATAAGCGATTTGGAGTAAATTGTATTTGATACTTTTAAACTTTGATCCGAAATTATAGTTAAATTGTGACGCGCTTAATTTTTGGATTTGGCTGAGTAATTCATCTCTTGAAGATTTTACTTCTGTATAAATTTGATTATTATTGTTATTCATTCGGTTCACCTCACAGTTTGATAGTTACTTATACCCTGAAAGCATATATTTATGACATAAAAAGGAGAAACAATGCAAAATTCATTGATTAAAGAATTAAAAAGTTTATACACGGGTGAAGGCTTTTCAAGTGTAATGTTCTTTCTTATCTGGATGTACTGTTGTTTCAATCATGAATATCAGGAAATGGCACGTAGCCTCCATATTGCTTTTCCGCTCATAACGTTATGTTTTATTCTTGCTATTGGTGCGTACTTCTGGAAACTGATGTATGACGTAGTAAAGAAGCGTGGTAAGATGCATATGACGATTAAACCGCATTTGTTCATATTATTTAAGCGTGTATCTATTATACTCATCATGATTTGTAGTATGATATTTTTCTATGGGGTCATGACAAGTGAACGATATTTATTGTTAAGTGCTTTATTGCTTTGCTTTGCGATCGTTGGATACATCAATTATTTTCATATTCGATTATCCTATTTAACGCCGCGAGAATTTGGGACACTGCTTAAACATAAAAGATTGAGACGTTCGCATTTAAATCGCGTCATGCACGAGGAGGCTATAGATTGAACTTAAAACAGAGTGAAACGAAACATTTAACAGCAGTGCATGCTTTAATTGATATTATTCAGAATAAATTAACCGGAGAGCTCACAAAATCTACGACTGAACTCATCGAAGAACGCCGCTTTGCTTTTGAAGAGCTCGGTACAGAAATTTCTGATGATGCGCAGATTGAATATTCGCAAGTACTACCTTCTTTAAAATTACAAGAAGAAATTCAGGTTAACCGAAATAAGGTCACACAGCAGATTAATAAGATGAAAAATCGTCCTTATTTTGGTGCTGTCACTTTAAATGATGACGAGCATGAAACAGAAAAGTTTTATATCGGATTAAATAGCCTGAAGGATCCTTCAACAGGAGATCTCATAATCTATGACTGGAGAACACCGATTGCCAGTACATATTATGAGAACCAACTTGGTGAAATAAGCTATAATGTGCCGTCTGTCGGTACACAAGTCGTAGATGTGTTGTCACGTATACAGATTGTTATTGAACAAGGGCGTCTGTTAGATGTTTTCGATTCAGAAATATATATTGGTGATGATGCACTGCAGCATCTGCTCGTTGATAGTGCGAAAGATAAGATGAAATCTATCGTTACAACGATTCAGCAGGATCAGAATGCAATTATACGCATGACTTCAAATCATGATATTTTAGTGTTAGGACCACCAGGATCAGGTAAAACGTCGATTGCAATGCAGCGTGTTGCCTACCTTCTATATTTACATAGAAATAAAATGACATCAGAACATATGCTGTTTATTACACCGAATGAGATGTTCGGCGATTATATATCTGATGTATTACCGGAGTTAGGAGAAGCACCGATTAATGCGACGAGCTTTTTCAGGTTAAAAGATAAAATGAATCGTCGTCACTTTCATGTCGAATCGTTATTTCAAAATATTGAGCGCATGCGTCATGCAGATGATCACGCACGAGCGTTATTTAAAATTAAAAATAGTAAGTTACTGTTACAAAAGATGGATCAAAAGATTGCATCGATTGCAGTGAAAAATATTAAATTTAATATATTAACAATTGGAGGCACACCTTTTGTAACGAAAGAGCATCTATCTTATTTATTTTATGATAAATTTGGTGAATCTCCGATTGATGCACGACTTAAAAAAATTCAGGTAGAATTAGAGCCGATTTACGAGGAACATTTACAGCAAGCGATAAAAGACAGAACGAAAGCATTAAAGAAAGTAACGCGATATATCGGTACAGATGAAGAACTTGAGAAGCGTGCTAAACGTGAAAAGACAAAGCAATATAAAGTGCTGAAACAATATATTAAAGATATTCAGTTTATCAATATTGAACGTATTTATCTCAATATATTAAAGTCGATAGATCAGAAAGCATACGAAGCAACACTCAATCAATTTAGAAACAAACAAATGTATTATGAAGATATAGCGCCATTGCTATATTTATCAGTTAAGATAAAGGGATTGCACAGAGAAAGTATGATGCAGCACATCATTATTGATGAGGTGCAGGATTATTCAGTCGTCCAATTAGCTGCAATTAGTGCGGTCTATCCCAATGCACGAAAGACGATGCTCGGCGATAGTAATCAAATTGTACATCCTGCAGTGACATTTGAATTACCAGATGACATCAATGTCATTTATTTAACAAAATCTTATCGCTCTACAGTTCAAATTACTGAATTTACGAAAGGTTTGATAGGTAACAATGATACAGAGTCTTTAGGTGTTCAAGGCGAAGATGTATTAGAACTAGATTACGAAGCGTTTGTTAATACTGTAGAAGCATTGCAATCTGAAAGTGTCGCCATTATCGCACGTGACGTTCGACATGCTAATAAGATAGCCCAGACTTTAAAGGGATGTACTTTATTAACGCACGATCAATATACATTCACTAAAGGAAAAGTTATCATGCCGAATTATATGGCCAAAGGGTTTGAATTCTCGCATGTATTTATTGTCGGGTTTAATCAGTATGATCGGGAGCAAGATCAGTTACTTTTATATACAATCGCCAGTAGAGCGACACGTCATCTTTATTTGGTAGGTGATATCAATGATTAGTATTATAGAACCGATATTTAGGCAAATTGAATTTCAGGTAGAAAGTATAAAAATGCTTGCAAACAAAGTAGATATATTTATGTTAGAACAGGAAATCTATCCGGGTGGCAGAACTTGCTTTGAATTGCTAACACATATTGCATTGATACCTGAAGCTGATGTAATGCTTATCAAAGGTGCAGAGAAGTCTGAAATGGATGATTATTATCACTACTGGCAAAAAGAAGTGACATCAATAGAGGTTTTTGAAGCGAGACTTGAACTCAGCATGAATATGCTTCATGATTTTTATAATCAGCTTGAAGAAGATGAAATGCTTAATATGAAAATGACATATTGGCAGACACGTCAAACATATTTAGACTGGTTACTCGTTATTTTGACGCATTTAACACATCATAGAGCACAGTTGTATAGTGCGGTTAGACAATTTGGTGATGATGAAGGATTAAGTAATTTATTTGAATAAAAAACAGCTGACTATTTTGTCAGCTGTTCCATAATTGATTCGTATACTTCATTCCAGAATTCAGGTGTATTTTTATATTTTTCATGAATTTGATGGTGGACTTCTTTTTGTTTAGATTCAAAAAGTTTATCATCTTTAGCAGGTAAATCTTTACGTAAAACCATAACAAAATTTTGAACTTTCTCAGCGCGAGGACCCCAGTTTGTATATTCTTTACCCGATTCATCCAGGAAGACAAATTTTGGAATAGAACGTCCTCCATTTGTTAAATACTGATCCATTAATGATGGATTTGAATCACGTAAACTAATGCTTAACGGCATATCTGTCGCTTCCGCAATTTTCATCAGCACAGGTAAGTTCATCATCGCGTCACCACACCAATCTTCAGTGATGACGATGGCCTTTAAGTGTTTGTCTTTTACAGTTTGTAAACGTGGATCATCTGCAGGTAATTCAAAAGTTTCATAGATTTTATGCATTTCTGCTTTATTTACTTCCATTTGGTTAATATATTGCTCTAAAGATAAGCCTTGATTAAAATATTCGATTAAAGTCGTCATAAGTGCCTCCTGTAAGCTTTAATAATATAAATGTATTATAACAATATCAGAATAATCAAACAAAAGATATTATTTTCACTAAATAAATGAACATAAATTCATAAATATTACGGTATATACGGATGTTTAGCATGATGTGAAGTGATACACTTATCTTAGCTAATAATTTTTCATACATGTAAGTCTTCTCTATGGGTAGTTTAACTACCCATCTTTTTTTTATTTTCAACATTTGTAATTTTATGGTATATTAGTAGAGATAAAAATAGGAAAGTGTGAGAAGTATGAAAAAATACGTATCAATTATTATCGTGCTCATACTAAGTGTCAGCATCGCATTATGGTTATATAACTATTGTACTACGCCTGACAATGATTTAAGTGAAGAACGCCTAGGTGATGTTAAAATTGGTGAAGGGTATGAAGAAAAAGATAAAGATTTTGTGAAAGATGCACGTATTCAGTTAGAAGGTAGAACATTTTATCGATCTGTTAAACGCAGAGGGTTGATCATTAGAAAAGATAATAAAAACAATCATATCACAGCAGTATCTTTATTTAAGAACCCCGCTGTTAAAACGAGTCGTGATATTACAATCGATAGTTCGAAACAAGAGGTTATCGATGCATACGGAGATACTTATAAAAAGTCGTTATTACCCAAACAGCAGACACAATTTCATTATAAGGATAAAGAGCATCATATCGGTATGAAATTTGTCTTTAGAGATAATAAAGTAAAAAGAATAGAAATATTTGCAGAGTAAGAGGTGACATCGTCGCCTCATCTTTTTTGTTTTCATTTACTTCGGTTTCCGATATAATGGTATCAATAAGAGATTGAGGAGGAAATTATATGAATTATAAAGAAATTGTAAAAAAATATGCTGAAACAGTTGTAAGCGTAGGTTTAAATGTACAACCAGACCAAACGGTTGTAGTAACAGCTGATATTGATGCAATCGATTTTGTACGTGAAGTGACAAAAGCAGCGTATGAAAAAGGTGCAAGAGAAGTAATTCAGAAACTAACTGATGGTCCATCATCTCAAATGAAATTTGAATATGCGCCAATTGAAGTGTTTGAACATATTCCACAATATAGAATTGATGAAACGAATGATTTTGTACAGAATAAAGTAGCACATTTACGTGTCTATTCACAAACGCCTGAGTTATTGAAAGATGCAGACCCGAAAAAGATTGCTGCACAGGCAAAAGCATTAGGTGAAGCGAATAAAGATTTCTCAAGAGCAGTTGGTCGTTATGACTTCACTTGGTGTATTGTAGGATTTCCGAATGATAAATGGGGTGAACTTGTATTCCCTGAACTCAAAGGAGAAGATGCAAAGTTAAAGTTACTTGAAGCGATGATAAAAGCAGTGCGTGTCGATCAGGATGATCCTGTAGCTGCATGGAAACTACATAATGAAACCTTAAATAAAAAAGCACAGCAGTTGAATGAAAAAGCATATGATAAATTACATTATAAATCATCTACAACAGACGTTGAAATTGGTTTGACGAAAGGACATGTATGGTTAGGAGCGAGTGCGATAAACTCTGACGGCGTAGAGATTCAGGTTAATATGCCGACAGAAGAGGTATTTACTTCACCAGACTATCGTCGAGTTAATGGTGTTATCGGTAATACACGCCCGCTTGCTTATCAAGGCGCAATTATAGATGACTTTAAATTAACGTTTAAAGACGGTGTGGTTACTGACTTTGAAGCAGGAGTCGGTTATGACGTTCTGAAGAATATGCTGAACAATGATGAAGGTGCACGTCGTCTAGGTGAAATTGCATTAGTACCAGACGATTCTCCGATTTCTAACTCTGGCATCCTTTATTACAATACGTTATATGATGAGAATGCATCTTGTCACGTTGCATTAGGTCGTTCGTTCCCTAATGCGATTAAAGATGGTAAATCTTTATCCAAAGAAGAATTGATGGATAAAGGGTTAAATCAATCAATGATTCATGTTGACTTTATGATGGGTGGCAGTGATCTATCAATTGATGGTATTAAAGAAGATGGCACAGTTGAACCAGTATTTAGAGATGGTAACTGGGTAATTTAATTTTTAGTGGGTGAGTGGTCGAATTAAGTTATAATTCGCCCACTCAAGCACATTTTAACTTCAAAATAATAAATGAGTGGGCGAAAAACATTGTTTTCCGCCCACTCATTTTTCATTCTACGGCATTTTCAGTAATAATAAATGTTTTATTATCTGCATCAATTACCGCATTTCGTCCATATGGTACAATACATTTTGGTTCATTATGTCCAAATGATGCATTAAACAACACCGGTTTATCCTCATGTCCCCATTCTTTCATAATCTTCTGAACGACTTCTTTATACTCATCATATAAATCACCGTTTTGAGGACGTCCAAATATAATGCCGTTAATACGGTCTAAAGTACCTAATGCACCTAAACTACGCATAAAATCTTCCATCAACCATTGTGGCATCAATACTTCAGAGGTTTCTAAAAATAATATTGCACCATCAAAATCTGTTTCATCTGGATAGACATCAGTGCCACGTAGAGAGATCATTAACTCCAGACAACCGCCGATTAACGGTCCGCTTGCCTGTCCTTTTCCATTTACTACGTCATATCCAGTATTATCAATTTTTTCACGGTCTATTAATTCATTTTCTTTATCCCAGCTTAATCCGTGTTTGTATACAAAGTCTGATGTCGGAATGTCACCGATGATTTCATTCTGAGTAAGCGTCTTATTAAAATGATTTCGTGAATATTCTGGAAAAGCATTATTCTCTGCAAAATCCGTAAGTAGTGATAAACCATAAAAACTTGAAAATCCAGCTTTTAAACAAACAAAATGTGTAAACGTTGAATCGGAATAACCCATAAAGATTTTAGGATGTTGACTAATGATCTCAAAATCCAGATAAGGTAGCAAACGTACGCTATCATCACCACCAAGCGTAGAGATAATCGCCTTAACTTCCGGATCAATAAATGCTGCCATTAACTCTTCAGCACGTGCTTTTGGATGATCATAGTTAAATGTGAGACCTTTTAACGCGTTAGGCATAACTTTTACTTTGTAGCCCATATCTTCAATACGTTTAATGCCAAGTGTTGTACGATGTTTCATCGTTGGCTCGCCTGCTAAACCTGAAGATGATGAAACAAGCGCAATCGTGTCTCCTTTATTAAGGCGTTTTGGTTTCTTAAGTTGAAGCATAATATCACCACTTTCCATAAATTATCTCAATTATATCAGAAAATTTAGAAAATAAAACTGAATATAAAAAATGAGTAGTCGGAAAAGATTAATTTCCTGCTACTCATTTTATTAATTTATATTTCACTGTCTATTTTAATAGATTGTTTTGGTGCTTCAGTA
>CAACWL010001035.1_pt1 | contig 10747 bp, 13 predicted proteins | sample 2275641 | NCBI WGS metagenome assembly CAACWL01 (sample SAMEA5312462, study PRJEB27640) | indoor metagenome | biome: indoor environment; feature: uncontrolled; material: polymer tiles stone | place: Germany | collected 2014-07-07 | reverse complement strand
GAGACAAACTTCACATATTACGCTCACCTTATGAAAATCTTATGTTCTTTGTTATAATTTACATAAATGGAGGCGATTGAATTGTATTTTGAACCGTTACCACATGCACAACCTGCAAATACTCCTAAATACAGACGTATTAAATGGAGCATCTATACGTTACTCACTTTAGCCATCTGTACGGGATTATATTTTGGTATCAATTGGTTGTATGAATGGCGTTATACATACTTGATATTCTTATTGATGCTGATACCCATCTATATTCTTTTACTTGGTATTTTTTTAAGTTATAAATACACACGTTATCAGCTCAATCAGGCTACACTTGAAATGAGTAGTGGTGCTTTCTTTATGAGTAGAAAGATTGTACCACTAGACTTGATGCAGTCAGTAAAGATTGAACAAGGATTTATCATGAAAAAATTTAATCTTGCGGTTGTTACAGTATACACCCGTGGAGATATGGTTGTTCTACCTTATATGGAGACAAAGGAAGCTGAAGCGTTAGCAGAGCGTATTATTGCAAGAATTAAGGAGATTCATTATGGACTCAACTAAAAAATCACTTCATTATTCTACGTATCTATCTAATCTGCTCAAATCTTTAAAAAGTAATATCTTTCCGATAGGCTTTGGGTTGTTCTTAATCATTAAAGATGGTTTTTCTAAGGAGGCACTACTAGATAACGGCTTTGCTATTATGATTTTATTATTTACTTTACTGAGTGCGATATTTAGTATGATTGAAGCAAAGATAACAAAATACTGGATTGAAGAGGATAAATTAATGCTTCAAAAAGGTATAATCAGCCGAACGGTGAAAGAAATATATATCGGTAAAATACAGACAATGGATACTTCAGCAGGGATTGCGAATCAATTGCTTGGTGGTGTCATCATGCATATTAAGACTGCAGGAGATGGGATTGAATTAAATAGTATCGGAAAGAATGATGCTAAAGCTTTAAGTGATTATATTAATCAGCGGAAATTTCATTTGCAACAGGGGGCTGTTGTTCAAGATATTCTTATAGAAAATCATGAAGAAGAGGATGTAATTAAATACGACGAAAAGTCTTATGAAACAATTTATCAATTATCATTTACCGATCTTATTATGATGAGTTCAACAAGTGCATCGATGTTTACGGTCATCGCGGTTGTGGGTGCTATTTATTCTCAAGTGAATGACATATTTAATTTGGATAGTTATTTGGATAAATTGGAAGGTATCGTTGGAGAAAGTTATATGATGGTAGGTATTATCATACTAATGGCACTGTTATTTAGCTATATTATCGGTATATTTATTACTGCGCTGAAATATCATCAGTATACTGTGAAGTTTGACGGTGAGTTAATCAATATTAAATATGGTTTATTCGAACGAAAAAATAAATATATTGCTGTTAAGAACATTCAGAAAGTCACAGAAAAACAAAGTTATCTGAGAAAGTTATTGAATAAAACCTCATTTGTCGTTACTACAACGAGTGAAATGAAAGGTTCAGAAGACAGTATCTTAGGCGATGAAGAAGTATTACCGTTTATTTCTCGTGATGAGGCTTATCAATTGATTCAAAGACTCGTTCCGAAGTATCAATTTGATGAAGTAAACAAAGTTATTCCAAGGCGCAGTATACGCAGATACTTCCAGGTTTCCTGGATAATATTTTTAATTGCTGGTGGCATCATTCAGTATTACTGGTTTGAATATACTTGGCTGATTGTCATTCTGCTGATGGTGTTAACCCTTATCACAGCAATCATCAAATATAAAAATTCAGGCTATATTATTTTAGATGATCAGATTAATGTGCGCAATGGTGGTGCATTTGTAATGCAAACTTCATTTATTAAAGAAGAGAACATTATCGGTATAAATGTGTCATCTACACCATTTATGAATCGTGCAGATTTGAGAAGTGTCGGTTTAGGCATTTCATCAGGAAGTAACAGCATACAATGTAGTTTAGATTATATCGAACAAGTTGATGCTGCAAACATCTATGATTGGTTCTTGTTAAAGGAGAGACGTCAATATGAATAAGATGCATAGAGATAGCTTAAAATTAATGAAGATTGGTGCGTGTTTAACAGCAAGTGTCTTTTTAATCGTCTTAGCAGTTTTATGGTTTGTTAAATTTAAAGGGTTTATTCCTGTTCATCCATATGTATTTATCGGAATCGGTGTGATTGGATTGATTATTTTTATTCTGGATTTCTTTATATTCCCTAAGCTTACTTATGAAACATCATTATTCCGGTTAGGAGAAGAAGAAATCACAACATTAAACGGCATCTGGAATAAGGAGAAATTAATTGTACCTTATGTAACGATACAAAACGTTGAAATGGAACAAGGTCTTATCATGAAGCGTTTTAATATTAAGTCATTAAAGATTATTACAGCTGAAAATGATATGGAGATACCTTATGTTCATGAACATGAAGCAGATACATTAAAGACATATATCCATCAAAAAATGAATAACATCGACGTAAGGAGAAGTCATGATTAAAGGTATCGGAACGGATATTATTGAATTAGAGCGCATTCGTAAATCGCTTGAAAATAAAAAGATGGTAGGCCGCATTTTACATCCAAAAGAAATCGAACTGTATGATAGTTTTGAAAGTGAAAAACGAAAGGTTGAATTTTTTGCTGGTAGGTTCTGTGTTAAGGAAGCATATAGTAAAGCGTTAGGCACAGGCATAGGGCAACTTAGATTCAATCAAATCTGTTGTTTAAATGATGATAGTGGAAAGCCTTATATTGAAGGCAGTGATGCACATGTGAGCATCGCACATTCGGAAACTGTAGCAACTGCTTTTGTAGTGATAGAGGAATAATGGATTATTCCAAAAAGTATGATAAAATTTGAGTATTAAATGATGGGGTGAGAGATATGAGTGACAGGATATATAGACCGAGTTTCGTCAATGTTGATCTTGATGCAATCAATGAAAACTATAAAGCTGTAGGTAGATTACATCCTAATAAGACGGTTATCGCAGTAGTTAAAGCGAATGGGTATGGGCTAGGGTCAGTACAAATTGCGACACACCTTTATAATCAAGGTGCTGAATTTTTTGCGGTTGCAACACTTGATGAAGCGATCGAATTAAGGATGCACGGTATTAAAGCTAAAATTTTAGTATTAGGTATTATTGAACCGAAAGATATACATAAAGCAAGTCAACATAGATTAGCTTTGACTGTGCCGGGATTATCCTGGTTAGAAGAGGCACTTGAGTTTCTGGACGAAGACGATAAACCTATCTGGGTACATTTAAAACTGGATACCGGAATGGGTCGTATTGGTATGCGTAAAAAGCAGGAATATCAGCAAGTTGTCGATCTTGTTCAAGCACAGGATAAAACGATTTTTGAAGGCGTGTACACACATTTTAGTTGTGCGGACGAAGATAATGACAGTGCGTCAATAGCATATAGTAAATTTATTGATATCGTTCATTCAAGCGAACTGCCATCATATATTCATTGTCAAAATAGTGCAGCTGCTTTACGTTTTGATGCTTCAGAATGTACAGCTTTACGCTTAGGTATAAGTTTATATGGTTACTATCCTTCTGAGTATATTCAGAGCATTTCTAAACTTAAATTAAAGCCAGCGATGCAGCTTGTATCTACAGTGAATTTTGTTAAAAGTATACAACCTGGAGATGCAGTAAGCTATGGTGCGACGTATGTTGCTGAACATGAAGAAACTGTTGCAACATTCCCGTTAGGTTATGCGGATGGATTAAATCGAAAATTACAGGGTTATAAAATTAACCTTGCAGGAACTGATGCTGAAATTATTGGCCGTATTTGTATGGATCAGTTTATCGCACGTGTACCTAAAGGAACAACTGTAGGCACACAAGCAATCATTATTGATCATCATACAGACAGCAATCAATCTATTGAACAAGTGGCAGAGCAACTCGGAACGATTAGCTATGAAGTATTGACGAGTTTAAGCAGACGATTACCGAAAATTTATAACACTGACGGTTCAGTTGAAAAATATAATGAATTATTAAAATAAAAATGGTAGGGCCACAAATTTTTTGATAAAATTATATTAATCGTGTAACTGGAGGAGAAAAGATGAGTAAACTACTAGAACAACAATTGATTGAAGGTTATCAATCAATGGCTGAAATTAATCTGTTAATTGCTTCAGAACATTATCTCCTTGAATGTGAAGTGTATGATAATGTGGATCATATGTCAGTACAAAATGATGGTGAATAAATGAAACGAGGCGATGTTTATTTAGCTGATTTGTCACCTGTTAAAGGTTCAGAGCAAGGCGGTAAACGACCTGTAGTAATCATTCAAAATGACATAGGAAATAAATATAGTCCGACGGTTATAGTTGCAGCTATCACTGCTAAAATCAATAAATCAAAAATCCCAACGCACGTAGAGATTGGTAAGACCAATCATCATCTAGATAAAGATTCTGTGATTTTATTAGAACAAATAAGAACAATTGATAAAAATCGACTTATTGAAAAATTGACTTACCTGCCAAAAGAGAAGATGGAGGAAGTTGATGCAGCACTAGCAATTAGTCTTAATTTATCTATTGATGACTCGGAGACTTTAGGCTAACATAAGTTATCTTAAAGTCTCTTTTAAGGTTTATAGGGAGGAAAGTTGGATGCGTCAAATTGACAAGATTGTTGAAAGATATACTCAAATTCTTAAACAATATATCGAGCATAAAGATGAAACAGCATTAGAAGATGTTCAGAAATTAAGTTTTGAAGCGATCGAACTTGATATCTCGCCTGAAGAGGTCGTGATACTTCATAAAGATATCGTCATCGAATCTGGTTATAGCGCGATTGAACAACATTATGCGATGGACGTTTTAACAGAGATGATTATCGGATTTGGATTTTCATACCGAGATTATAAAGCGCTCGTTAGAGTGATGGAAGCACATGATAAAGAAATGGATGTAGCGGCGAGCTTACAAACGACCATGTTAAAAACGCAAATTCCACATCTTAATAACGTGCAGATTGGGGCAATCAGTGTGCCGGCCCATCGTGTTAATGGCGATTACTTTAACTTAATTGATCATAAAGATGGAACGATGAGCTTTGCTGTTGCAGATGTCATCGGGAAAGGAATCCCTGCCGCACTTGCGATGAGTATGATTAAATTCGGTATGGATTCTTACGGACACAGTCAATTGCCAAGTGACGGTTTAAAACGATTAAACCGCGTTGTAGAAAAGAATGTTAACCAAAATATGTTTGTTACAATGTTTTACGGTTTATACGAAGAGATTAATAATAAATTCTATTATGCATCTGCTGGTCATGAGCCAGGCTATGTCTATCGTAAAAAAAGTGATTCATTTGAAGAACTAGATGCACGCGGTCTCGTACTTGGTGTCCATCCGTCTACACGATATGACCAGGAAGAATTAGAACTTGAAATTGGTGACATGGTCATTGTCTACACCGATGGGGTATCTGAAATCCGTCACTTAAATGGTGATTTCATCACAATTAAAGAGCTCTTAAGTTTTATTTATCAATACAAAGATTTACATCCGCAAGATATCGTTCAAGTCGTATATGAACAACTGATTGCAATAGGTGATCCTAAAAAAAGAGACGATTTAACAATATTAATTATAAAAAGAACAAAATAATGTGTTTATATCCTCATGTAGGGGGTATTCATATTTATACTATAATATTTTAAGTATTTATAAATTTTATGATTTTAAGGAGAATATTCATGAACTTAACTATCGATACGATTGAACAAGAAAGTTTTTATCAAATTAAAGTCGCAGGAGAGTTAGATGTTGCGACTGTGCCACAATTACAAGAAGTATTAGTCCCTATCAGAAGTGCAGGAACACATGATATTCATTTACATATTGATGAAGTAACATATATGGATAGTACTGGCTTAGGTTTATTTGTCGGTACGTTAAAAGAACTAAATAAAAATAATAAAGATTTATATGTATTAGGTGTTAATAGTCGTATAGAGCGATTATTTGATATTACAGGTTTAAAAGATCTTATGCATGTTAACCAGCCGGTGGAGGGAGAATAATATGGAAAAAACATATGATTATGTCGAAATGAGATTTCCTGCAGCCGCTGAGTACGTTGGCTTAGTACGATTAACATTATCAGGTATTTTAAATAGAGCTGGTGCTTCTTACGATGATATTGAAGACACTAAGATTGCTGTCAGTGAAGCAGTTACCAATGCAGTGAAACATGCCTACAAAGATGATGTTAAAGGTGATGTATTAGTTGGATATGTAATTTTTGAAGACAAAGTAGAAGTAATCGTATCTGATTCTGGTACAAGTTTTGATTATGAACGTGCTAAATCAGAATTAGGACCTTATCAGGAAAATGAAAATATCGATTTTATTCGTGAAGGCGGATTAGGATTATTCTTAATCGAATCATTGATGGATGAAGTAAACGTTAAGAAAGATAGCGGTGTTATAATTAGTATGACAAAGTATATTGCGGGGGAGTAGGTGTAACTTCATGACGAGTTCTAATTACAATGATGTTACTCCAGAAGAGATAAATGCTTGGATTAAGCTTTATCAAGATACTAAAGATGAAATGGCTCAAAACGAACTTGTTATGCATTATAAGAAGTTGGTAGAGTCATTAGCGTATCGCTATTCAAAAGGTCAAAGTCATCATGAAGACTTAGTTCAGGTTGGTATGGTCGGTTTACTTGGTGCCATTAACCGATTTGATATAAGTTTCGATCGTAAATTTGAAGCATTTTTAGTACCGACAGTCATTGGAGAAATCAAACGATATTTAAGAGATAAAACGTGGAGTGTCCACGTACCGAGACGTATTAAAGAAATCGGGCCAAAGATAAAGAAAGCGACAGATGAATTAACAAATGAACTCGGTCGTTCTCCTAAAATTAAAGAAATTGCTGATTATATTGAAGCATCTGAAGAAGAAGTACTGGAAGCGATGGAGATGGGGCAAAGTTATAATGCACTGAGTGTCGATCATTCTATTGAAGCTGATAAAGATGGTTCAACTGTGACATTACTTGATATAATGGGTAATACTGAAGAAGGTTATGAGTTAACTGAAAAACGTATGATCTTAGAAAAAGTTTTACCGATTTTGTCTGATCGTGAAAAAGAAATCATTCAATGCACATTTATAGAAGGTTTAAGTCAAAAAGAAACAGGCGTGAAAATAGGATTAAGTCAAATGCATGTTTCAAGGTTACAACGTACAGCGATTAAAAAGTTACGCGATGCTGTCCAAAAAAGTTAAATTAAAACTGCTGATAACAAGCGATTGTTTTCAGCAGTTTTTCTGTTGTGTTAAAATATACGTATCTTAAGGAGGCAACTATGCAAAAACATATTATTGATTTAATTATTGAAAAATTACCGTTTAAAAAAGAACAAATTGAAGCTGTATTAAATCTGTTAGAAGAGAAGAATACAGTGCCATTTATCGCACGTTACCGTAAAGAAGTAACAGGTGGGTTAGATGAAGTTGAAATTAAAGATATTGAAACTGAATATCGTTATATGGAAACTTTGCAGAAAAGAAAAGACGATGTGATCCGAACAATTGAAGCGCAAGGTTTGCTTACGGATGAATTACGTCGGGAAATCATGGAGCAGGTGAAACTTCAACGTGTAGAAGATTTATATCGTCCGTTTAAACAAAAGAAGAAAACACGTGCTACAGAAGCGAAACGTAAAGGTCTTGAACCACTTGCTCAGATGATTCTTTCTTTTGAAGGAAGAGATATTATAAGTGAAGCTCGAAACTTTATAAATGAAGAAGTTGAAGATGCAGATGCTGCAATCAATGGTGCGATTGATATTATTGCTGAAATTATTTCGGATGAACCGAAGTATCGAGAATACATATTAAAGTTTGTAGAGGCGAATGGACTAATTGTAACTACGAAGAAGAAAAAAGCCGAAGATGAAAAAGCAGTATTTGAAATGTATTATGACTACTCAGAAAAAGTGAATAAGATTGTACCACATCGTACACTCGCGATTAACCGAGGTGAAAAAGAAGGTGTATTAAAAGTAAGTGTAGATGTCGACGATACACGTATAAAAACATATATCCGCAAACAGATGGTAAAAAAAGACGTCGATTCAAATCAATATATTGATTTAGCGATTGAAGAAGCATTAAAGCGTTTAATATTACCATCTATTGAACGTGAAATTCGTAATGAATTAACTGAAAAAGCTGAAACACAGGCGATTGATATTTTCTCTGTTAACTTGGAGAATTTATTATTACAAGCACCACTTAAAGGTAAGGTTATTCTTGGTCTTGATCCAGCTTACAGAACGGGATGTAAATTAGCAGTAATCAATGCGTTTGGTACATTTGTTGAAAAAGCGGTTATCTATCCACATCCGCCGGTAAGTAAAGTAGCAGAATCGAAGAAGAAGCTGCTTGAGTTAATTTCAAAGAACAATGTTGAATTAATCGCGATAGGTAACGGTACAGCAAGTCGTGAATCAGAACAATTTGTTGCAGCGCTTATTAAAGAAAATAATTTAGCTGTAAAATATATTATCGTGAATGAAGCGGGAGCATCTGTTTATTCTGCCAGTGAATTAGCACGTAAAGAGTTTCCTGATTTTCAGGTAGAAGAGAGAAGTGCGGTTTCGATTGGTCGCCGTGTACAAGATCCGTTATCAGAACTTGTGAAAATTGATCCAAAATCTATCGGTGTTGGTCAATACCAGCATGACGTTAACCAAAAAGCATTAAATGAAGCTTTATCATTTGTTGTAGAAACTGCAGTAAATAAAGTTGGAGTCAATGTAAATACAGCATCAGCACCGTTATTACAGTATGTTTCAGGATTATCTTCTACTGTCGCTGAAAATATCATTAAGCATAGAGAAGAGAATGGGCCTATTAAACATAATAAAGAAATTGCTAAGATTCCGAGGCTCGGTAAAAAAACTTTTGAACAAAGTATCGGATTTATGCGCATACCTGACGGTAGTGAACCGTTAGATAATACAGGGATACACCCTGAAAGTTATAATGCGACGTATGCGTTAATCGAATTGATTGGCATGACAATCGATGATTTAGGTACCGATGCATTAAAAGAAAAACTGAATCAACTGAATCTGGAGCAAACGTCAGATAAACTTTCTATCGGTGTCCCAACACTAGAAGATATCATTGCCGCACTTATCGCACCTGGAAGAGATCCACGTGAAGATTTTGAAACACCATTACTTAAGTCGGACGTTCTATCAATAGAAGATTTACGTAAAGGTATGAAATTATCAGGTACTGTACGTAACGTAGTAGACTTTGGGGCATTTGTAGATATCGGTGTGAAACAAGATGGTTTAGTGCACATTTCAAAATTATCAAATAAATTTGTTAAGCATCCTACAGATGTAGTGTCAGTCGGAGATATTGTCGATGTATGGATTGAAGATATCTTTGAAGATAAAGGGAAAGTTGCATTAACGATGAAAGACCCAAATGCAAAATAGTGATTTACAGCAGCTAGTTGAACGTATTTCATTAGAATATTTTGATAAACCTTTTGAGCATCTTGCGACATTTAACAATCGGTTACGCACGACAGGCGGAAGGTATTTGCTAAACAGTCATAATATAGAGATCAATCCGAAACAATATATAACTTTTGGTGAAAGTGCGATTGTTGATATTATTAAACATGAGCTCGTGCATTATCACTTACATCTAGCAGGAAAAGGATATAAACATCGCGATAAAGACTTTAAAAATCTATCTGAAAAAGTTGGAGCGCCTAGATTTTGTGAGATGATTCCTTCTGTCAAAGGTTATAAATACACATATGCATGTAAAAAATGCGGGCAAACATACTTAAGAAAACGTAAAGTGAATACAAGGAAGTATAAATGTTCGAAGTGTTTGGGAGAAATCTCAATAACAAAAGTATAGTAAAGAGCAGCGTACCTATAGGTGCGCTGTTTTCATTTGTGTATTTTTGTGTCATTTATAATACTTTTTTTAAGGATTATTAGGAAAGTTTACAATTCGAGAAGTTTTTTTATAAAAAGTGTTGACTTTATTTCTGAATCATTATAAGATTAATTTCGTTGTTGAAAACACGGCCCCTTGGTCAAGCGGTTAAGACACCGCCCTTTCACGGCGGTAACACGGGTTCGAATCCCGTAGGGGTCACTTTTAATAAATTAACAATCTTAATAAAAGATTTAAGAACTTAAAAAAACTTTTAAAAAGTTGTTGACTTATTAATCAAAACGTTATATACTTAATCTTGTCGTTAAAAGAGATAACGAGTGAGAACATGCCAACGCGCGATCGTGGCGGAACGGCAGACGCGCTAGGTTGAGGGCCTAGTTGGAGTATTCCAGTGGAGGTTCAAATCCTCTCGGTCGCACTTTACTTTTAACAGATAATAAATAATGCGGGTGTAGTTTAGTGGTAAAACCTCAGCCTTCCAAGCTGATGTTGTCGGTTCGATTCCGATCACCCGCTCCATAAAATTTTTAAAAATGAACATTGAAAACTGAATGACAATATGTCAACGTTAATTCCAATAATTTGAGTGAACTTAGTTCACTCCCAAGAGTGATTGCCATAAGCAATCAAAGAGCATTATCAAACAAACTATTATGGAGAGTTTGATCCTGGCTCAGGATGAACGCTGGCGGCGTGCCTAATACATGCAAGT
>CAACWL010000229.1_pt1 | contig 10781 bp, 10 predicted proteins | sample 2275641 | NCBI WGS metagenome assembly CAACWL01 (sample SAMEA5312462, study PRJEB27640) | indoor metagenome | biome: indoor environment; feature: uncontrolled; material: polymer tiles stone | place: Germany | collected 2014-07-07 | reverse complement strand
CGATGTGAATCTGTTGCAGTACAGTTTAATATACCATCGCTTATCAGCCAGTTAACACCTGTTAACACTGGACGTGTTTCTGACGTGGACACTGCGAAATTAGTTTGTTTGATAATATTTTTTAATACTTTAATTGGTAAAGTAATCGCTTCTTGTTCACTTACTTGAGGTAATAATGGATATTGATCTGAATCAATACCAGATACATTAAATTCTGATTGTCCTGATGTAATTTTTGCCTGGAAGTTATCATTTGTTTCAATCGTTACAGTATCTGCAGGTAATTTTTTAATGATATCTACAAAGAAACGACCTGGTAATACGATTGAGCCTTTCGTATCAACAGATAAAATCTCATTGTCTCCTTGCTCAGTTGGAATCGTAATTTCAATAGATACTTCTGAATCTGACCCTGTTAATACTAATTTATTATCAAAAGCATCTAATTTAATACCTGTTAACACTGGTAAAGTTGTTCTTGGAGAAATGGCTTTTAATGTATCATTCAATTGAGTAATAAAGTGATCTCTTTGAATTGTAAATTTCATAATGAATAAGCTCCTTAAAATGATATTTATATATATTTTATCTCTTTTAAAACCGTAATAATAGTAATAGGGGCTGTGAATAGGTGGATAAGTCTATTGAACTGAGTCCGGAGAAGATATCCACATGTGCATAACTTGTTTATATGTATCAAAAAGTTATGCACAATTTTAACATTACCCCTTGATATCTTTTTCGATATTTTTTAAATCACTTTTTAAACTATTATCATGTTCTAATTCTTTTCTGATTTTTTCATGAGCGTGTATAACAGTGGTATGATCTCTTCCACCAAATTCTTCACCAATTTTAGGTAAAGAGAAGTCAGTGAGCTCACGTGCTAAGTACATTGCAATTTGTCTAGGAAATGCAATAGATTTAGTACGCTTTTTTGCACTGAAATCTTCTAGACGGATGTTATAGTATGCACCTACAGCTTCCTGAATATCCTGAATGGTTACTTTCTTTGGTTTACTAGAAGCGATAATATCTTTTAAAGCCTCAGCTACTAAATCAGAGTTTAGTTCACGGTTTACTAATTTAGAATAAGCAACAACTTTTGTTAGAGCGCCCTCAAGTTCACGAATATTTGATTGAATTTGAGTAGCGATATAAAGCATTGCTTCATTTGGAATCTCTATATTTTCTTCCTCTGATTTTTTACGTAATATTGCGATACGTGTTTCAAGATCAGGTGGGGTAACGTCTGTTGTTAGTCCCCATTCAAAACGTGAGCGTAAACGTTCTTCTAAAGTAGGTATTTCTTTGGGAGCACGATCACTTGAAATTACAATTTGTTTATGATTTTGATGAAGTTCGTTAAATGTATGGAAAAATTCTTCTTGTGTTGATTCTTTTCCAGCTAAAAACTGAATATCATCTATGAGTAGTACATCAACATTACGATATTTCGATCTAAATTCTTCAGTTTTGTTGTCTTTAATGGAATTGATGAATTCATTCGTAAACTTTTCACTTGAAGTATATACGACTTTTGCATTTTCCTTATGTTCCATAACGTAATGACCAATGGCGTGCATTAGATGTGTCTTACCTAAACCTACACCACCATATATAAACAGCGGATTGTATGCTTTTGCTGGTGCTTCAGCAACTGCTAAACTTGCTGCATGACTAAAGCGATTACCGCTTCCGATGACGAAAGTGTCAAATGTATTATCAGTGTTGAGTTGACTTGGCAAAATTTCCTGAGAAGCAGGTCTTTCAGTAGGTTTATTTGCCTGAAAATCAGTTTCGGAATCATCAAATTCATCAGAAATGACTTTAATATTTAAATGTTCTCCAATAGTTTCTTCTATTACTTCCTGAATTAAGTTTAAATAATTTTTTTTCAGCCAGTCTGCATTGAAAGAAGTTGGTGCTAAAATAACGATTTGATTGTTATCCAGAGATTTGATCTTTGTTTCACTAAACCAAGTATCGTAACTTGCGTTCGTTAGTTTTGTCTGTAATTTTGTTAAAACTTTATCCCATATCGTATCGATTCCACTCATAATGTTCCTCTTTCTTATAAAAAAATTTCAAAGTTATACACAGTATTAAAAATGTGAATAAACATAAAACACAGGTTTGAATAGTTTATCCACAAAATATACACAAAATGTGGATAAGATCATAAACCAATTCTTTATCCACAGGAAATATATCAAAATCTTATCAAAAAAAGATTATAATATCAAGTGTTACATCAACTTATCCACAAACATATACTTAACCACATTGCACTTTAAAAGTAAAGTTGGATATGTGATTTAGGATGTGAATAACTATGGAACAAGATGAATCCGATTTATGATTATCCACAAAAATCTGTGAATAAATGTGGATAAGTGGATATCTTTCTTTCAATCTTCTAACTAGAAAGAGGTTGATTTTAGAGGTTGCTTTTGATATACTTCAATAGTTACTGTAAATCACTAGACGAAATTCGATAGATGAAATATAAATTAATGGAGGTGTTTTTAGTGGTAAAACGTACTTATCAACCAAATAAACGTAAACATAGTAAAGTTCATGGATTCCGTGCACGTATGAGCACAAAAAACGGCCGTAACGTATTAGCGCGTCGTCGTCGTAAAGGCAGAAAAGTATTATCAGCATAAGATCACTGAACATTTCAGTGGTCTTTTTTATTTTGTTTAAAACAGGTCTGTATTCTAGTATAATGAATAAAAGTATCTATTTAGTGATAGAAGTTGGTGTATCGTGGAAAAAGCATATCGAATCAAAAAAAATGATGATTTTCAAAAAGTTTATAAACAAGGTAAGTCCGTTGCTAATAAGCAATTTATCATCTATAGACTCAATAATCAGGAAAATGAGCATTTTAGATTAGGCATTTCAGTGTCGAAAAAAATTGGAAATGCTGTGACACGTAATCGTATAAAAAGAGCGATTAGAGAAAGTTTTACGCGCCATAAACAAGATATCATTAAAGATGATTTTATTGTTATTGCCAGAAACCCTTCAAAAGATATGACAGTTGAAGAAATTCATAAGAGTCTTGAGCATGTCATGAAGATTGCGAAAGGTTTTAATAAAAGAATCAGTTAATCTTATGATGGAGGTATGCCTGTGTTAGAGAAAAATTATATAGCCAGTACTGTTGAACTTGCAATTCAACAAGGACTTGATGAATTAAACCTGCAAGAAAAACAAGTAAAGATTGATGTTATCCACCCAGGAAAGAAAGGCTTTTTTGGTATTGGCAAAGCTGATGCAGAAGTGAAACTTACTGTAATTGACCCTGAATTAAAGAAACTTTCTACTATTGAAGCTGTTAAAAATAAAAGTGAACACTTAACTCAGGAAACAGAAGAACAAACGACTAATACAGAACGAGTGCACCATGAACAATCGGACGATAAAAAGGTTATTGATGTAGTTATACTTGCTACTACTGAAAAAGAGTCGCTATCAAAACAACAAGCAAAAACAGATGCACTGAATCAAACTGAAAAATATATCACTGCTATTATTCAGGAAATGGGTATTGATACTTCTGCTGCAAGCAGCTTTAAGAATAATAGTGAAGTTGTGATTAATTTGGAATCAAGTGAAGCTGGACGAATTATCGGAAAGCGTGGACAAGTATTGAATAGTCTGCAGTTGCTTGCTCAAAATTATTATAACCATATTGAAAAAGGTTATATGACTGTGACGCTGGATATCGAGAATTACCGTGAGAAACGTAAAGAAACGTTACAAAATCTCGCTTTAAATATGTCAAAAAAAGCAATTGCTACACGTAAACCGGTAAAGTTTGAGCCTATGCCGAACTATGAGCGAAAAATTATGCATCAAATATTGACCAATATTGAGAATATCGAAACATATTCTGAAGGTCGTGAACCTCATCGTTATTTAGTCATTAAAGCACGTTAATTCTATAACTCTGACTAACTCTAAAAACATTAAGTTTTTAGAGTTAATCTGTTTATTTAAAGCAAAAGTGTTTTCATTTTTAACATTTCAAACTACAATCAACAAATGGACATTTAAAGGAGGATCAATGTATGGAATTCGACACAATTTCAAGTATTTCAACACCGATGGGAGAAGGCGCCATTGCTATCGTTAGACTTTCTGGAGATGAAGCGATAAATATTGCAGACAAGATATATAAAGGTAAGCACAAATTAATTAATGTGGATTCACACACGATAAATTACGGTCATATCATTGATCCTGAGACAAATGACATTGTTGAAGAAGTAATGGTGGCAGTAATGCGTGCACCTAGAACCTATACGAGAGAAGATATTGTTGAAATCAATTGTCATGGTGGTATTATGACTGTTAATCGTGTTTTAGAACTAACATTATCTAATGGTGCAAAGTTAGCTGAGCCAGGAGAATTTACAAAACGTGCATTTTTGAATGGTCGTATTGATTTATCTCAAGCAGAAGCAACAATGGATTTTATTCGTTCTAAAACAGATCGTGCGTCAAAAGTTGCGATGCAGCAAATTGAAGGTCGACTTAGCACACTTATTAAAGGATTGCGTCAGTCAATCCTGGAAATTCTAGCACAAGTCGAAGTTAATATTGATTATCCTGAATATGATGATGTAGAAGAAGCAACGAATCAATTCTTATTAACAGAAGCTGAAAAGATAAAGACGAGCATTGAAGGATTATTACAAACCGGTACGCAAGGTAAAATCTTACGTGAAGGATTATCAACAGTTATCGTTGGTAAACCTAATGTTGGTAAATCTTCAATGTTAAATAATTTAATTCAAGATAATAAAGCAATTGTTACGGAAATTGCAGGAACTACACGTGATGTGTTAGAGGAATATGTAAACGTACGCGGCGTACCTTTACGTTTAGTAGATACGGCTGGTATTCGTGAAACAGACGATATCGTAGAAAAGATTGGTGTTGAACGTAGTCGTGAAGCTTTAAGCAAAGCTGATTTAATTCTTTACGTTTTAAATTATAATGAAGCATTAACAGAAAGTGATTATCAGCTTGCTGAAGTTATTAAAAATGAAGATGTTATCGTTATTATTAACAAAACAGATTTATCACAAGCATTAGATATTGAAGCGGTGAAACAAATGGTTGGTGTAAATACGCCAATTGTGATGACATCGATGGTTGACCAAAGTGGTATCGAACAGTTAGAAGAGAAGATTCGTGATTTATTCTTTGAAGGAACAGTATCGAATCAAGATATGACATATGTCTCAAATGCAAGACATATCAGTTTATTAAAAGATGCAAAACAATCGATCAGTGATGCTATTATTGCTGCTGAAAGTGGTGTACCGATAGATATGATTCAAATCGATCTAATAAAAACATGGGAGTTACTTGGAGAAGTAATTGGTGAATCTGTTGCAGATGGCTTAATCGATCAGTTATTTAGCCAGTTCTGTTTAGGAAAATAAGGAGGAAATATTTTGGAACAAAGATATGATGTAATTGTTGTTGGTGCAGGTCATGCAGGTGTTGAAGCGGGACTCGCTGCAGCGAGAAGAGGTGCAAAGACTTTAATGCTGACAATTAATTTGGACTCAGTTGCTTTTATGCCATGTAATCCATCGGTAGGCGGTCCTGCAAAAGGAATTGTTGTCCGTGAAATTGATGCTTTAGGTGGCCAAATGGCTAAAACGATAGACAAAACGCACATTCAAATGCGTATGTTAAACACAGGTAAAGGACCAGCTGTACGTGCTTTACGTGCACAAGCAGATAAAGTACTTTATCAGCAAGAAATGAAAGATGTTATAGAAAATACCGCCAACTTAGATATTATGCAAGGTATGGTTGAACGTTTAATCATTGAAGATGATAAAGTTAAAGGTGTAGAAACAATTATTGGTACAACGTACTATGCTGATGCAGTCGTACTTACTACGGGTACTTTTTTACGTGGGGAAATTATTTTAGGTAATATTAAATATTCTTCAGGACCAAACCACCAAATGCCATCAATCACATTAGCAGATCACTTACGTGAAATCGGCTTTGATATTGTGCGCTTTAAAACGGGAACACCACCTCGTGTGAATGGCAATACAATTGATTATTCGAAAACTGAAATTCAGCCTGGTGATGAAGTACCACGTGCATTCAGTTACGAAACGACTGAATTCATCTTAGATCAGTTACCTTGCTGGTTAACATATACAAATGCCGCAACACATAAAGTAATAGATGATAATCTGCATTTGTCTGCAATGTATTCAGGCATGATAAAAGGAACAGGTCCGCGCTATTGTCCATCGATTGAAGATAAATTCGTACGTTTCAATGATAAACCTCGTCATCAAATTTTCTTAGAGCCAGAAGGACGTAATACGAAAGAAGTTTACGTTCAGGGGTTATCTACAAGCTTGCCGGAACACGTACAACTTCAAATGTTACAATCAATCCCTGGTCTTGAGAAAGCAGATATGATGCGTGCTGGATATGCGATTGAATATGATGCAATTGTGCCAACACAATTATGGCCAACACTTGAAACGAAAAAGATAGATGGCTTATTTACTGCGGGACAAATTAACGGAACGAGTGGATATGAAGAAGCAGCGGGTCAAGGTTTAATGGCGGGTATTAATGCTGCAGCAAAAGTATTAAATCAAGAACCATTAATTTTAGGACGTCACGAAGCTTATATTGGGGTCTTAATCGATGACTTAGTAACGAAAGGTACAAATGAACCATATCGACTACTTACAAGCCGTGCTGAACATCGTCTATTATTACGTCATGATAATGCTGATTTACGTTTAACGGAAATCGGAAAAGAAATAGGATTGATAGATGGAGCCCGTTATGCTAAATTTATTGCAAAGAAAGCTGCTATTTCCGAGGAAATAAAACGTTTAACAAATACCCGTATTAAACCAAATGCAGAAACACAGGAAATGATTGCTTCACGTGGTGGAGCTGCTTTAAAAGATGGTATTTTAGCGATTGATTTATTACGTCGACCTGAAATGGATTATAACGCTGTAGTTACACTCTTAGACAATGAAGTCACAGTAGATGAAGCGGTCGCAGAACAAGTAGAAATCCAGACGAAATACGAAGGCTATATTCAAAAGTCATTACAACAAGTTGAAAAAGTAAAACGTATGGAAAATAAAAAAATTCCAGAAAATATTGATTATGATGATATTCATTCATTAGCAACAGAAGCTCGTCAGAAATTAAAGGAAGTTAAACCTTTAAGTATTGCTCAAGCTTCAAGAATTTCAGGTGTGAATCCTGCAGATATTTCAATTTTATTAGTCTATATTGAACAGGGAAAAATTAAAAGGGTGAACTAGATGAACGAGACGCAATTCATACAAAAATTACAGGAAAAAGGCTTAACTATCACTGAAAAACAACAAAAACAATTTGCAATTTACTATGAAACTTTAGTAGAGTGGAATAAGCTAATGAATTTAACTGCTGTGACTGAAAAAGAAGAAGTATATTTAAAGCACTTTTTTGATTCAATTACACCAAGTTTTTATTATGATTTTACAAAGGTTCAGTCCATTTGTGATGTAGGTGCGGGTGCTGGGTTTCCAAGCATACCATTAAAAATTATGTTCCCTCATCTTGAAGTGACGATCGTTGATTCATTAAATAAACGCATCAACTTCTTAAATCATTTAAGTGTTGAACTTGGTTTGACGAACGTTCGATTTATTCATGATCGTGCTGAAACGTTTGGTAAGGGTGAGTACCGTGAATCATTTGATGTTGTAACAGCACGCGCAGTTGCTCGTCTTTCAGTACTCAGCGAATTGTGTTTACCTCTTGTTAAAAAAGGCGGTCATTTTATAGCGTTAAAAGGTGCACAAGGTGAAATAGAAGTGGAAGAAGGTTTATTTGCAATTTCAATTTTAGGTGGAGAAGTAATTCATAATCATCCTTTAACGTTACCAGAAGAAGATAGTATGCGTTATATTTTGGATATTGAAAAGAAACGTCAAACACCTAAAAAATATCCACGCAAACCAGGCACACCGAATAAAGAGCCTTTATTAAAGTAAGATACTAAATTGTTATCGTATTTTGAAGTGAAAGTGAGTCGATTGATATGAAAAAACCCTTTTCTAAGTTATTTGGACTAAAAGATAAAGAAGAAGATGTTGATGTACAGCGTCAGAACGGTAATGTCGTTACAGTTCCAGTAGAACGTATTGTACCGAACAGATATCAACCAAGACAAATTTTTGATGAAGAAAAGATTAAAGAATTAGCAGAATCCATTCGTTCATATGGTTTATTACAACCTATTGTGGTACGTCCAATTGAAGAAGGTATGTATGAGATTATTGCAGGCGAGAGAAGGTTTCGTGCATTAAAGTTCAATAGCACTGCTGAAACAGAAGTAATTGTTAAACAGATGAATGACAAAGAAACTGCTGCGATTACTTTAATCGAAAATATTCAACGTGAAAATTTATCAGCTGTTGAAGAAGCGGAAGCTTATAAGAAGTTATTAGACTTAGATGGTATTACGCAACAGGATCTTGCGACTAGTTTAGGTAAAAGTCAGTCATTTATTGCGAATAAGTTAAGACTTTTACGCTTATCACAACCTATCTTAGATGCATTAAGTAGACAACAAATCACTGAGCGCCATGCTAGAGCATTACTTGCTTTAGATGAAGCCAGACAAAAAACGATGCTGGACATTATTAAAAGCCAGAATTTAAATGTAAAGCAGACAGAAGAACGTGTAAGACGTATGTTAGGTGGAGAAGATGTTAAACCTAAACGCATTGGCTTTACGAGAGACTTAAAGCTTGCGTTCAACACAATCGGTGAAAGTTTAAAAGCTGTTGAGAAAAGCGGCGTAAAAGTAAAACGTAAAGATACTGAATATGAAAATTTCTATGAAATATCTATTAAAGTATTTAAGAACGATGTGAATCAATAAAGTGGATGATACTTTCATCCACTTTTTTCTGTTCACGGATTGTCTGTGCAGAATTTCGATAAAATTGTTATAATCGTTACTATATGAAAAACATGAGTAGGAGAGAATATTGATGACAAAAATATTGGCCATCGCAAACCAAAAAGGTGGAGTTGGTAAGACGACAACTTCAGTTAACTTAAGTGCTGCATTAGCAGAACTTGGTAAAAAAGTTTTATTAGTAGATACCGATCCTCAAGGTAATGCCACGAGTGGTGTTGGTGTAGATAAAAATAACGTAGAAAATTCAATGTACGACATGCTTGTTGAAGATGTGAATATCAATAAATGTGTTTTGGAAACAGCGGTCGAAAACTTATATATTATTCCAGCTAATATTGCATTAGCTGGTGCTGAAATTGAGTTAGTTTCTGCGATGAGCAGAGAAGTACGTTTAAAATATGCATTTAAAGAGTTAGAAACTGATTTTGATTATATCATCATTGATTGTCCACCTTCATTAGGTTTGTTGACAATCAATTCATTTACTGCAGCGAATGGAATCGTAATCCCTGTACAATGTGAATACTATGCGCTAGAAGGTTTGAGTCAATTACTTAACACAATTCGTTTAGTACAACGTCATTTAAATCAATCGCTTGAAATTGAAGGTGTATTATTAACGATGCTGGATGCACGTACGAATTTAGGTAATGATGTGATTGCAGAAGTAAAAGACCACTTTGGTGAAAAAGTATACGATACAATTATTCCTCGTAACGTACGATTATCAGAAGCACCATCTCACGGACAACCAATCAGTGTGTACGATGCCCGTTCAACGGGAGCGAAGACTTATAAGAGCTTAGCTGAGGAGGTTGTACGACATGGCTAGAGGATTAGGTAAAGGATTAGGAAGGGGCTTAGATGCACTTTTCCAGGAAAACCAACAGGATGAATTAGTAGAAGATATCAGTCTTTCAGAATTACGACCAAATCCATATCAGCCGCGTCATGAATTTGATGAGCAGGCATTGAACGAATTAAGTAAATCGATTAAGATGCATGGTGTACTGCAACCTATCGTTGTACGTAAGTCAGTGAAAGGTTATGACATTGTTGTAGGTGAAAGACGTTTTAGAGCAAGTAAATTAGCAGGTAAAGTAAAGATTCCGGCAATCGTTAAGCAATTAACTGATACACAAATGATGGAACTTGCAGTGATAGAGAATTTACAGCGTGAAGATTTAAATCCACTGGAGGAAGCGAAAAGCTATCAATTTCTAATGGATAAATTAAATTTAACACAAGCTGAAACAGCTGACCGATTAGGTAAATCAAGACCGTATATTGCGAATATGCTGCGCCTTATGAATTTACCACAGGCGGTTAAAGATTTAATTGATCAGAAGAAGATTTCAGGCGGACACGGACGTACACTACTCGGCCTAAAATCAGAAGAAGAAATGATTACAGTTGCTAAAAAAGTAATCGCTGAATCGATGAGCGTGCGTGAACTAGAGAAATATATTAAAGATTTAAATCATACAGAAGCTAAGCCGAAGAAAGAAAAGAAAAAACCAGTGTTTCTTGTGAAACATGAAGAAAACTTAAAACGTCATTTAGGAACAAAAGTAGAAATTTCTAAATCGCGTAAAAAAGGAAAAATTGCAATTGAGTTTACTTCTGAAGAAGAGTTTAATCGTCTTATTGCATTGTTAGAGAATACACAGTAGGTGAATGTTGTGAATGATATCATTAATGAATTAAAGGTCATATTTTTTGATACAAAGATGTGGTTGAATATTGCTACTGATATTTTATGGTCCATTATGCTCAT
>CAACWL010000881.1_pt1 | contig 10796 bp, 9 predicted proteins | sample 2275641 | NCBI WGS metagenome assembly CAACWL01 (sample SAMEA5312462, study PRJEB27640) | indoor metagenome | biome: indoor environment; feature: uncontrolled; material: polymer tiles stone | place: Germany | collected 2014-07-07 | reverse complement strand
TATTAAATGATGCTTCAGAAAAAGTACGTGAAATTGTTGAAGAAGGTTTACTTCAAAAGAAAATTGAATGGTCTGAAATGAAACAAAATATGCGTGATAAACTCGGCAAATATCTATATGAACAAACGAAACGTCGCCCGATGATTATTCCAATTATTTCTGAAATCTAATGGATTGTTTTATGGAAGATTTTTAACAGTCAAATAAGCCCATGAGTGGGCTTATTTTTTGCATTAAAGATAAGGAGGCTATTTCAAATGGTACAAAAGAAGAAGCCAGCAACACGTAAAACAAAAACAACACGTGGTAAGAAAAAACAAAAAGATCATACTTTAAAATACGTCATTCAAGTCATTGTGTTGTTTCTATTAGTGTTAGGTGTTTTTCAATTAGGGTTTATAGGATTAATGATAGATAGCTTCTTTCATTTTATATTCGGTTACGCTAAGTACTTCACTTATATACTCATTGCAATAATTTCAATGTTAATAACTGTAAACGGTAAATTGAAATTCACAAGAAGAATAAATGGACTGTTTATTTTCCAAGTTGCGCTCTTATTTGTTATGCAAATTATTTTATATTTTAAAGATAAATCTTTTGATACATTTAAAACGACTATAAGTGAAACATATTCTAGTTTAGAAAGAAATGCATTTTACTTTAATGGTGGAGGATACATAGGTTACTATGCTTTTAACATCATCAGCAAACTAATATCTGTCTTCGGTTACAGTTTATTAACATTGCTTATATTGTTTTCTAGTGTGATTTTAATTTTGAAAAAGAGACATCGTGATATTACAAAATCAGCTTTCGATGTTGCACAGAGCAAGACGAAATCTAAAATGACGCATTTAGAAAAGAAACGTGAAGAAAAAGCGAGAACAAAACAGCTAGAAAAAGAACAACGTCAAAAAGAACAACAAAAAGAAGCGCCAAAAGAACAACTTCGAAAAGAACAACCAAAAGATGTGTCACATTTAAAAGAAATAGAACCTGCGAAGGAAGTTTCAAATGTTGAAACAGAATCGGTAAATGAAGAGATACCAATTTTTGAATCACAAGAAAAATTAGCAGCTAAAAGAAAACAACAACCAAAACAACCAACACAATCAACACAAACTACTGAAACAGTAGAAAATGAGAACAATGAGTCTACAATTGATGAAACTGAGAATTTAAATTATAAATTACCATCATTAGATATCTTAAATGACCCACCACAATCTCAGTCTGTTTCTAAAAAAACGGTTCAAGAAAAAGGTAAGTTATTAGAAGCAACTTTAAAAAACTTTAATGTAGATGCTAAAGTGACTCAAATTAGAATTGGACCAGCTGTAACACAATACGAAGTTCAACCAGCACAAGGTGTAAAAGTTAATAAAATTGTGAATTTAAGCAATGATATCGCGCTTAATTTAGCAGCTAAAGATATCAGAATAGAAGCCCCTATCCCTGGTAAATCAGCGGTAGGTATTGAAGTACCGAATGAGCATATTTCTACGGTTACTTTAAAAGAAGTATTAAGTGAAGCTAAACCTACAAAAAACAAACTAGAAGTTGCGTTAGGTAGAGATATCTCTGGTGAGCCTATCACTGCAGAATTAAATAAATTGCCACATTTACTTGTAGCCGGTGCAACGGGTAGTGGTAAATCAGTTTGTATTAACGGAATTATTACGAGTATTTTAATGAATGCGAAACCGCATGAAGTGAAGCTTATGCTTATTGATCCTAAAATGGTTGAATTAAATGTATATAATGGTGTGCCACATTTATTAACGCCAGTTGTGACCAATCCACAAAAGGCCAACCAAGCATTACAAAAAGTAGTATCTGAAATGGAAAAAAGATATGACTTATTCCAACATGTTGGCGCAAGAAATATTGAAGGATATAACCAATTTATTGAACGTACGAATCAAGAAATGGAAGAAAAGCAAGCACAATTACCGTATATCGTCGTTATTGTTGATGAACTTGCAGATTTAATGATGGTTGCTGGTAAAGATGTGGAATCTTCAATTATGAGAATTGCGCAGTTAGCTAGAGCAGCAGGTATACATTTAATTATTGCAACACAAAGACCTTCAGTCGATGTTATTACGGGTAGTATTAAAGCGAATATACCATCCAGAATTGCATTTGCCGTAAGTTCTGCTACAGATTCTAGAACGATTTTAGATGGTGGTGGAGCTGAAAAACTACTTGGTAGAGGTGATATGTTATTTTTATCAAGAGATTCTTCTAAACCAACGAGAATTCAAGGTGCATTCCTTTCTGATGGTGAAGTAGAAACAGTCGTTCAACACGTAATTGGAGAACAAACTGCCAACTACATTAAAGAAATGGAACCTGATGAACCTACTGAAGCGAGCGAAATGGAAAGTGAAGATGCATTGTATAATGAAGCATATTTATTTATTGTCGAAGAACAAAAAGCAAGTGCAAGTTTGTTACAAAGAAGATTTAGAATAGGTTATAATAGGGCATCTAGGTTAATGGATGACTTGGAAAGTAATGGTGTTATTGGACCTCAGTCAGGTAGTAAACCTAGACAAGTATTGGTTGATATTTATCAAGACGAATAGGGGGATATTATGTCTACAAATGCAACTACAAATTTTGTGAAGAACTGGATATTAGATCAAATTCAATCAGGAGAACTTAATCCTGGTGATGCGATTCCTAATGAGTTCGAAATCAAAAAATTGTTGAACATAAATTATAATGAGATTGAAAATGCTATACATGAACTTGTAACTGAGCAAATTTTATCTCAAAAATCTGGAGGCGTAACGGTTGTTAAACCTAAACAACCATACTATTATCCTTTAGATGAATTAGTGAGTATTACTAACATGATAGAAAAAAATGGAGAAGTTGCGGGCACTGAATTTATCAGTTTGGATGAAGAAGTGGCAACATCTAAAGATATAGAAGTTCTTAATTTAGAAAAAGATTCATTAATATCTGTAATTGAAAGACTAAGAACTGCAGATGGAGAACCTGTCGTATATTGTTTGGACAAAATTGCGACTGATTTATTTGCGTGTAGTGATTATCGTTCAAATTCGTCAATATTATCTGCAATAGAGAGTAAAGTAGAATTTAAAATAACACATGCAAACACTTCTATGGAATCTATTAGCTATGAGCCATATATTAGTGAAATACTTAATTCTGATCCGGACGATGCGATGATGTTATTAACGCAAATTCATTATAATGAACATGGTACACCTGTACTTTATTCTTTAAATTATTTCAAAAGTAGTCTTGTAAAGTTTCGAATTACAAGAAATAGGATATAATAAATATATTGAGAGAAACAAAGTAACAAATGTTGCTTTGTTTCTCTATATACATACATATAAGAGAGGTGTCCAAGATGATTACGACAGAACATATACAATTAGCATCAAACGACGTTTATGTAATACCAACAAACAAATTTAAAACAACTACAATTGTTTTTAAATTTGTGGCACCGTTAAATAGTGCTACGATTACATCTAGGTCAATTTTAAGTAAGTTAATAACAAGAGTGACCAAAAAGTATCAATCAGATAGAGAAATGAATAATTTACTCGCTGATTTATATGGTGCGCATTTATTTAGTTATGTGAACAAGCAAGCTAATAACCACATTATGACAATTGGGATTGAAATTGTGAATGAAAAATATTTAAAAAGTGAATTACCACTATTTGAAAAAGCGATTCAATTATTACACGAAGTGATATTTAATCCTTTAATTGAAAATGATAAGTTTAATGAAAAATTTACGAAACAAGAAAAATCACTTTTACATAAAAAATTAACAGCTATAGAAGATAATAAATCTCAACGTGCATTTATTCAGTTCATGAACCATATGTTTGAAGATGAACCATATAAATATTTAGCTTCTGGTCGTTTAGAAGATATTGAACATGTGACGCCAGAAACATTAGTCGATACATATCATGATTTACTTCATGGAAATGCGATTTCCACATATATAATAGGAAATGTTAATTTAGATGAAGTTAAAAACTTATGCAATGAGTACTTTAACTTTGAACATAATAGTCATCTAGAAATTGAATCTTCATCTTTGAAAAATATAGAAAAAGTAAAAGAAATAGTAGACTACACTAAAATTGATCAAGCTAAATTAAATATAGGTTATAGATTTCCTATTACATTCCATTCTAAAGAGTATTATTCATTCTTAGTATTGAATATGCTATTAGGTGGAGATGCTTCTTCAATTTTATTTAGTGAAGTAAGAGAAAAACAAAGTTTAGCTTATTCAATCCATTCTCAAATTGATCCAAGAAATGGCTTTTTATATATTGTAGGTGGCATTGCTAAAGATAAAGTACAACAAGCTCAAGATACAATATTAACGATATATAAAGATTTAGAAGATGGAAACTTTGATGAACAAAAATTAGTGTTAGCAAAAAAAGTACTGACATCTAACGCGAGAGAAATGTTTGATAAGCAGCGACAAATGATTGATTTATTACATACACATGCACGTTATCAATCCGTATATAATTACGATGATTGGATTAAGGAAATAGAATCCATTACTATGGACGATATTAAGAATATTGCACGACTTGGACAATTGGATACTATATATATACTGACTGAAGGTGAAAATCATGAGTAATCAATATTATGAACAGATTGATGAAACAGTATTTGAAGAAACTTTAAATAATGGCTTAAAAGTAGTTGTTATACCTAAAGCAGGATTTTCTAAAACATATGTGACTTATACAACTAACTTTGGTTCGTTAGACCATACATTTAAACCACATGGTCAAGACAATTATGTAACTGTTCCAGACGGCGTAGCACATTTTTTAGAGCACAAACTTTTTGAAAAAGAAGAAGGCGATGTGTTTACGAGTTTTGCTGAAAATGATGCACAAGTTAATGCTTTTACAACTTTTGATAGAACAAGTTATTTATTTAGTGCAACAGGGAATGTGAATGACAATATTTTACGACTGCTTAATATGATAGAAAGTCCATATTTCACTGAGAAGACTGTGGAAAAGGAAAAAGGGATTATAGCTGAAGAAATAAAAATGTACCAAGAACAACCAAATTACAAACTGATGTTTCAAACATTAGGCGCGCTATACCATAATCATCCTGTACAAGTAGATATCGCAGGTTCGGTGGATAGCATTTATAACATTACAGCTGAAGATTTATATTTATCTTATGAAACATTTTATCATCCCGCTAACATGGTATTAATCATTGTTGGTGATGTGACACCAGAAGATACGATTGAATTAGTACGTGAGCATGAAGCTAAAAGAAATATGAAAGAAATGCCACCTATTAAGAGACAACTTATTGATGAACCAACATCAGTGCATCGTTCTTATGTTGAAACAAAGATGGATATTGTACAAGAAAAGTCTATGATTGCATTTAAATTTGAACCTAACACAATTTCAGATAAAATGAGAGTTAAAAATGATATGGAAATGATGATTGCATTAGATTTAATGCTTGGAGAGCAAACAGACTTTTATCAAACACTTCTTGAAGAAGATGTAATCGACGATACTTTCGGATATCAATTTGCTAATGAGATGACTTATAGTTATTTAATTCTTGCAGTTACAACTAATCATCATGAAACATTTAAAGAAGCGATATTTAATGAACTGAAACAACATATTCATGAAGGATTTAATTATGATGAGTTAGAAAGAGTTAGAAAACAAACATTAGGAGAAATTATTTCAAGTTTGAATTCACCTGAATATATTGCAAATCAATATACGAAGTTTTATTTTGAAGGTGTTGAATTGTTTGAACTTGTCGATATTTTAGAATCCATAACTGTAGATAGTGTACAACAAACATTAAAATCATTAATTGATTTTAATCACACTGTTGAAAGTCGTTTGGTGAAACAAAATGGCTAGAACACTTATACTAGGTGGAAGCGGAGATATCGGACTTTCAATAGTGGATGAATGTTTATCACTCGGTAACGAAGTCATATTGCATTATAATAAGTCAGACTTAACTGTACTTAAACAAAGATATGAAGGTCAACCCGTCAGTTTTCTGCAACTTGATTTAACTAAGAGACACGATATAAATAATCTGGATTCTATTGGGAATATTGATCATTTAATTTATGTGGCTGGTCAATCTTCATTCGGTGCGATTCAAGATTTTTCTGATGAAGAAATTGATGCACAATACAATATAAATGTCTTTTCTTTAATTAAGGTAGTACAATTATTTGTAGATAGATTGCGAAAAAGTGAGCATGGCAGAATTATTGTTGTATCTTCTATATGGGGAGAAACAGGTGCAAGTTATGAAACGATATATTCGACTATGAAAGCAGCACAATTAGGTTTTGTTAAGTCATTAGCAAAAGAATTAGCATTAACATCCATTACAGTTAATGCTATAAGTCCAGGCGTTGTTCATGGTAAAATGACAGATGAACTTGATGCAGTTACACAAACGCAATTAAAAGAAGAAATACCACAAGGTCGATTTGTTACGACAGAAGAGATTGGTGGGACAGTAGCTTATTTACTAAATCCACTTTCTCAAAGCATAACAGGCCAAGTTCTTCGTGTTAACGGAGGATGGTACATTTAATATTGGGGTGGATATTATGGAAGAAGTTATTAAAAGAGAATGGTACTTAGAATATGATATACAAGTTAATAGAGCAGGTTTGTTAGGGGATATATCTAGTCTATTAGGTATTTTAGGTATTAATATCATTACAATTAATGGTGTAGATCAAGGTCGTAGAGGTTTGCTCATTAAGACAGATGATATGAATAAAGTTAAACGCTTCGAAAATATCGTGAAAGAAATTGATGATATTACCATAAAAAAACTGCGTACACCTGGGTTAAGAGATAGATTAGCAGTTAGGCACGGTCGGTATATTAAACGTGATGTTGATGATAAAAAGACATTTAGATTTGAAAGAAACGATTTAGGTTTATTAGTTGATTTCATGGCAGAATTATTTAAAGAAAATCGTCATAAATTAATTGGCGTACGTGGTATGCCAAGAGTTGGTAAAACAGAGTCAGTAGTAGCAGCTAGTGTGTGTGCTCATAAAAAATGGCTATTTATCAGTTCGACGCTTATTAAACAAACTGTAAGAAGTTCGTTACTAAAAGGTGAATATGGAGATGAGAATGTCTATATTATTGATGGTGCTGTAACATCTAAGCAAACTGATGAAAAGCATAAACAATTAGTTCGAGAAGTTATGAGCTTACCAACAATTAAAGTCGTAGAACATCCTGACTTATTTGTACAACGCTCTGAATATAGTCTTGAAGATTTTGATTATATTATTGAATTAAGAGAAACTGAAGATCAAGAGATTACATATGAACAATTAAATAAAAATGATTTGTTTACAAATGACAACATGGCATTTGGAGATGGATTTGGTTTCTTTGAATAAATTGTTTGAGGTGAATATATTTTGAAATATATTGGGGAAACATTAAGAAATAAAAGAGAACAGTTAGGTATGACATTAGTTGAACTAGAAGAAAAGACAAAAATACAAAGACCATTTTTAGTGATGATTGAAAAAAATGATTTTGAAAATTTACCAAACCCTGATTATACAAGAGGTTTTATTACTAAATATGCATCAGCAATTAATGTGAGTCCTGCAGAATTAATCGATAAACACCAAAGTGAATTGCCTAAAACACCACCTTCTGCTAAAGAAGCTTTTCGTTTGTTAACACAAGAGAAACGAAGTCAAACGGAAATCTCTGAGAATAAAATGGTCGCTAAGCTCATCACTCAAATGGTCACATTCTTCGGATTGTGCCTTATTGGTTGGATATTATTAATAATTATCATTTAATTATATAAGCGATTGATTTATAATAGTATTATTATGTGCTTGTATGAAAAGAAGGAGAAAGTATATGAATATTCCTAATCAGTTAACGGTATTACGCGTTATTTTAATACCTGTTTTTGTATTATTTTTACTTGTTGATTTTAACATGGGACAAATGAGCATTTTGTTCGGGCAAGAAATGCGTGTTGAACAATTTATAGCTGGCATTATCTTTATTCTAGCATCTGTTACAGATTGGTTAGATGGCTACTTAGCTAGAAAATGGGAACTTGTAACAAATATGGGGAAATTTTTAGACCCATTAGCGGATAAATTATTAGTAGCTAGTGCATTAATTGCATTAGTAGAACTTGATAAAGTATCTTCTGTTATCGCAATCATCATTATAGCGAGAGAGTTTGCTGTAACTGGCTTGAGATTATTGCAAATAGAACAAGGTTTTGTAAGTGCGGCAGGTCAATTAGGTAAAATTAAAACAGCTGTTACAATGGTGGCAATTGTCTTTATTTTACTACAAGAACCTTTCTCTACTTTATGGCAAATTGATTTAGGGCAATGGCTAATGTATATTGCTACATTCTTTACAATTCTATCTGGAATAGAGTATTTTTATAACGGTAGAGATGTATTTAAAGGATCAAAATAATATTAACATTTAACCTACAACATTGAGTTTGTAGGTTTTTCTGTAGGAGGTATATTTATGAAAGTGAGCATTTTAAGCGTTGGTACTGAAATTTTATTAGGACAAATTGCGAATACGAACGCTCAATTTATTTCTAAAGTTTTAAATGGACTTGGCGCAAGTGTTATGAGGCATGTTGCAGTTGGCGATAATCCTGCAAGATTAGAAAAAACTTTTAAAGAAGAATTGGCAAACCATGATGTTGTCATTCTCACTGGTGGTTTAGGTCCAACTAAAGATGATTTAACGAAACAAACTGTTGCTCAAGTGCTGGATAAAAATCTTGAAACGAATAAACAATCTATGGATCATATAGAGCAATATTTTAAAAGAGAAAATCGAACTATGACGCCTAATAATAGACAACAAGCGCTTGTAATCGAAGGTAGTGAGGTATTAAATAATGATTTTGGTATGGCACCAGGTATGTATTTAGAGGTTGACGATAAAAAAGTTGTATTGTTACCAGGTCCTCCGAAAGAACTTCAGCCTATGGTTAATCAATATCTTGTACCATATTTCTTAAATGAGGAACGTGTTATCTTCTCTGAATCATTAAAATTTGCCGGTATTGGTGAATCGAGTTTAGAAACAGAATTGATGGATTTAATTGATCAACAAACAAATCCTACGATAGCGCCACTAGCAGGTCAACATGAGGTGTCTTTACGAATTACTGCAAATGCAAATACGAAACAACAAGCGATTGAATTAATAAAGCCAGTAAAAGCAGAAATCTTAAATAGAATTGGCGAATATTATTATGGGAGTGATGATTTAACGATTGAGGAAGCTGTATTCAATGAATTAAATCAATCATTTGTCATATATGATGAAATTACTGATGGTATTTTGTATTCAAGACTTAAACTGAGTGAACATCATAAAGCATACTTAAAAGCATACATCGTTAAAAATGATTGGTCTGATCGTGTGCTTAATATTTCTGAACAAGACTCAACTGAAGAAATAGCAAACAAGTTAAAAGAGGCATTTGAAGTTGATAGTATCATTGTTCTATCACAGAATGATAAAGGATCTACAGTTTATATATCACATATGCAAAAAAGTAAAATATTTATTTCGTCTTTAAGTCAATCATATGCTGGAAAACGCGATAGAATAAGTAATATAGCCCTTATTGAATATTTAAATCTTTTACGACAGGATTCATAATTAAATAAAATCGGTACCTATGTTCGCATATATTGAAAAAATGCGTGTAAAAACACGAACAAATATTCGCTTTATACTTGCAATTTAGCATGAAAACATATATAGTAATAATAGCTAATTAAACAAGTAAATTCATTTTATATATATAGGAGGTTATCGCGTGAACGACCGTCAGAAAGCACTCGATACAGTAATAAAGAATATGGAAAAATCCTTTGGTAAAGGGGCAGTAATGAAGCTAGGGGATAATACAAGTAGAGAAGTATCTGCAGTTTCTAGTGGATCTATCACACTTGATAAAGCACTAGGTGTTGGTGGATATCCTAAAGGACGTATCATAGAGATATATGGACCAGAAAGTTCTGGTAAAACGACAGTAGCTTTACATGCTATTGCCGAAGCACAACGACAAGGTGGCGTAGCTGCTTTCATTGATGCTGAACACGCATTAGATCCTGTTTATGCTAAGAACTTAGGCGTAGATATTGATAACCTATACTTATCTCAACCTGACCATGGTGAGCAAGGATTAGAAATAGCTGAAGCTTTTGTACGAAGTGGTGCTGTGGATATCGTAATTATTGACTCAGTTGCTGCTTTAACACCTAAAGCAGAAATTGAAGGCGAAATGGGAGATACTCATGTTGGTTTACAAGCAAGATTGATGAGTCAAGCTTTACGTAAATTATCAGGAGCAATTTCTAAATCTAATACAACTGCAGTATTTATAAACCAAATTCGTGAAAAAGTTGGCGTTATGTTTGGTAACCCAGAAGTTACACCTGGTGGACGTGCACTTAAATTCTATAGTTCTGTCCGTTTAGAAGTACGTCGTGCTGAACAATTGAAACAAGGACAAGAAGTTGTAGGTAACCGTACTAAAATTAAAGTTGTTAAAAATAAAGTTGCACCACCATTTAGAGTAGCAGAAGTAGATATCATGTATGGTGAAGGTATTTCTCGTGAAGGTGAGTTAATAGACTTAGCTGTTGAATATGATTTTGTTGATAAATCTGGTGCTTGGTATTCATACAATGG
>CAACWL010000325.1_pt1 | contig 10993 bp, 5 predicted proteins | sample 2275641 | NCBI WGS metagenome assembly CAACWL01 (sample SAMEA5312462, study PRJEB27640) | indoor metagenome | biome: indoor environment; feature: uncontrolled; material: polymer tiles stone | place: Germany | collected 2014-07-07 | reverse complement strand
ATCATATTTGTTACTTAATGAATCATAACCAATATTTCCTTCTTTATATTCTTTGATTAGTTTTAATTTAAAATCAAGATCATGCTTTTTATTCAAAATAAACACCCCTAAAGTTGAATTTTAAGGTTCAACTTTAGGGGTGCACTTCAATTTTGCGGTTTTTTTATTTTTGATTATTTTGCTGATTCGCTATATATCTTTTTCTGTTTCGAGTTGCTCCGATAATAAATAAAGTGAATAATATGATAATCGCACCAGCAGCAATTAGGTAACCATTGTTAAATCCTTGATTCTTCACAACTGCATATAGTTCCGCTTCTTCACGATTTGTAATCAGTGAAAACTTATTATCTTTATAATGAATACGGTCTCCTATTAATAATCCACTTAACATTTTATCTTTAGGGACACGGTTGCTATCCAGCTTAATATTCGTTGCCTTGCTCGTATTATTAATGTTATAGATAAAGTCAACCTTGTTTGTATCAAAATAAATTAATTGATTACCTTCATTATTATAGATAACCTCAGATTTACCATCAAACATTTCATTATACTTTTTGTAAACACCACTCGTAACTTCTAAGTATTCAATAACTTCTTTATCAACACGGAAATCAAGTAACTGATGAATATCAGGTGCTTTATCTCCGTTCATTGCTATTTCAGTACCATACGTCATACTAATAGGCATTTTCTGAACCATCAAATAGCTCATAAGCTGCTTTATACGAGTACCCGGAAACATATTTTCATTCGCTGCATAATTTGTAAACCTCGGCATAAAGAAGTTATCACTTGCTAGTAATTCATTCATTTCGTACTTTTTAGGAATATCTTGATCAGTTGTCTTAAAAGCATTAGCGATTGCTTTTGTAGTAGCTAATTTTTGTATGTGTTTGAAACCTGTCACATTAATATCTTCATTTAATATTGCAATCGTTTCAACATTCTCAGGGAATATTGCTTTTGCATCGATGCCATCCTGCATAACGTACATCGAAACACCGTCAATATTATATTTATCAACAAATTGCGTCACTGATGTTTTGAATTTTTTTTGGTTATTACTATTTTTTAAGTCTATGATTTTCATGTCCTTAAAATAAGCTCTTTGAAAGTCATTCATCTTCGTGTCATTTGTCTCAGTATAACCTTCTGTCACAGTAGACGGAATATCTACAATAACTTTCATCTTCTTATTATGAGCGAGTTTAATCATCTTTTTAAATTGTTTCTCGCCACCGTAAACATCATCAATCGTATTATAATTCTTAACTTTATAACCTAAATAATCATTTTGGTCTTTTTCGAATACTGGAGAAAGATGAATGGTATTAAACCCCATCTTCTTAATATAATCCATCTTATTGATAACACCATTTAAATCTCCACCATATGGTAGTGTATTATCTTTTTCGTTATGAATATGTTTGTTATTCGCAGCATTGGCATTCATAAAACGATCGATTATTAAACTATAAATACGTAAATCCTTTTTTGTAGCAGCATCAGCATTCTGATGAAACGTTAATAATAAAAGAATGCTTGCTAGTAGTGTTATAAATTTTTTCATTCTAATTACCTCACTTTAGTCGTTATCTTTGATTATACTAAAATAAACAGAACGTGGGGAGAAATTCATAAAAAGTTCATGAATGAAAAAAAGAACCTCAATTCTGAGGTTCTTAACGGATTACTTAAACATACCTGTGATTGGTCCAAGTGGTAAATGAACACCTAGTCCAATCGTAATGAGTGCAACTAAAATCACAATGTAGAAGAAGTTTCTTGAAGGTTTCTTTCTCTTCTTACGTGCTAAAGTTACTTCCATCAAAGCAATTGTTGCTAATCCTAATAAAAATTTAAATCCATACATCATTGCATCTGCATTCATTGCTTTAAAGAAGATGTAACCTCCACTTACTAGAGCAAGTAAAGCAAAGATACGTAATAACATCATCAGTGGTTTAAAATATTTGCTTGGTCCTAAGCGATCTGAGAAGTTTTCATATGCTGCAAAAAAGACGATTAATAAAACAACCCAACTCATGATGTGTAAATGTAACATACCAGTAATCAACTGTATTCCCCCTATCTATAATACATACTCATATAGTTTAACATATATTTAATTTTTTCGTTACTAATGCGTATAGTTTATTAAAACTGTTATTATATTTATTCATAAAAAGAGACAGTCCGTTTAAAAACTGTCCCACTCATAAAAAGTTTTATTCCCCTACCGTGTTCATCAATGTACCAATACCATCAATCGTAACTTTAATTTCATCGCCACGTTTTAAGTAAACTGGAGGATTCATGCCAGCTCCAACCCCACTTGGCGTACCAGTTGCAATAACATCTCCCGGGTGAAGTGCTACATATTTTGAAATTTCAGCAATTAAATCATCAATCTTTAATACCATATCCTTCGTATTACCCTCCTGACGAATTTCATTGTTAACTTTCGTCACAATATTTGCATTTTCAGGCATAGGTAATTCATCTTTCGTAACGATGTATGGCCCCATCGGACAACCACCAATTAAACTTTTCGAAAGAAATGCCTGTGAATGTGTTTTCTGTAAATCACGTGCTGTAATATCGTTGATGATCGTATAACCATAAACATAATCTAATGCCATCGCTTTTGGAATCTTATGTCCGTACTTACCGATAACAACCCCTAGTTCACCTTCATAATCCAGCGCTTTCGTTACGTCACTATGTGAAGGAATTTCATTTCCGTCACCAATTAAACTTGATGGTGCCTTTGTAAATACATATAATGCATCTACTTCATTATTTAATTCAGATGCATGTTCTTCATAGTTACGACCGATTGCAATAACGTTATTTGTAGGTGTAACAGGTGGTAAGAATTGAATCGCTGTGAATTCATATTTATAATCAGCTTTATTTTCAGATGCTTCAACTTTTTCAATTGTTGCACGCACTAACTCCTGAAAATCTACTGTATTATTTTGCTGTAAAGCTTCAAGTAACGTTTTAGGATAATCCCCTTCCTTGAAATCAGCAAATACTTTTACTAAATCCCAAGCTGCATCCTCACGTTTAACTTTAACACCATATGTTTCTTTATCGCCAACCTTAAATGTTAAAAACTTCATTCTGCTTCCACTCCTCTTCTGTGTTGCCCTCATTATACAGAATATTGTCATAACTTTCATGCTTTTTAGATTTATCTATTATTATTTTTATAATGTTTATCACTCAATTTACTTAAAACAATGAATAATATAGGTATAACAAGTGCCACTATCAAAGAATACTGTAATAAATTTATGATAGATGTTGAAGGATACGGTAATTTATATATTCCAGTAAATAAACTATAAATAATCAGTTCAATTAAACACATCATGCTTATAAATAATAATGCATGCTGTGTCATCTCTTCTGCCTTATACTTCCTCTCAATATATCTTACACACAAGATAATTAATAGCATTACTCCTATACCTTGTAAGCCTGAACCAAGAATTGCTAATGAAAATTGCAGAAAGCTATAGCTAAATTTAAAAATAAGTAACTTTACAGCTGTTCCACTAATTAAAAAAATGAGCGCCTGAATGATGATATTAATTGAGTCTTCCCTTTTATTACGATGATACATCCCCATTAACAATCCCGGCATAATTCCGACAAATAATACAACGATATAATGTAATAAGTGTGAAATAAATAACGTTATATTTAAACGTAAGAAATCAAATAATTGATGCTTATTATAAATCTCTATAAACTGCTGAAACTGATTTACATTTAAAAATGCTTCATAATCTTTATAAAGAATCATTAACGGAATGATGATAATAAACAAAAATCCAGCATATATACTGCCAGACAACAACAAATATTGTCTGGAAGATATTTGTTTTCTGCTTAAAAACTTTAATATCGGTAATATAACTGCTAGCTCTAACATCACACTCATTCTTGTGATAAATAATGAAAATAATAAACTAAATAGTATAAATAATAGCATCGATTTATTATTGAGCTTACTTAGAATAGAAAAACGATAAGCAATAATAAATCCGAACATACTAAAACTTACAAATAAAATCATCATAATATATAAAGATAAAGTTGGCATCTCCATTGCATTATAATATTCAAACGGATTAATCAGTTCAATCGGCTGATTGATTAAAAATGCCACACTTAATGTATATAATATAAGTGGTATTGCATATAACACATGTACTAAAGTTTGTTTCATGCTTTCACCTCTACTAATCCACCTTCAAAGAAATACAGATAAGGTGTTACAGGGGCATTCAACACCGTTTCTAGCGCTGCTTTATAATAAGTCATCTGAATACGATAATTCTCTGCCATAGAATGTATTGTTTCATCAATCGTTCTGCCTAACCTTGGCACAACTTTATCTGTCTTATAATCTAATAGATAATATTCATCATGATATTTAAACACACAGTCGATCATCCCCTGTACAAGTTGATCTGGATGTGCATCGACTAAATATTGTTTGCCGATAACAAATGGCAGTTCATGATATACTTCTTCAGCCTCTATTAACATACTGAAAATTTCAGATGACATAAAGGTCTTTATATGCGCGATATTAATATATGCTACGTCTTCAGCAGCAATCAATTTCTTATCAACTAAACTTTCAATGAAGTCGTGTAATTCACTATCATTCATTCTCTTCTGTGGTAAGTGCTGCATAACGAGATGCATTAATGTTCCGACTTCCTGCGCTGTTTTCTTCTGTTCTGTCATAAACTTCGGTCGGTCAAATTGTTTCTTACCAAGTTTATATTGATTGACATACGTCCACATTGTTAAGTCGTCTTCTAATTCTGCTTTCTTAATATCAGATACACTTTCTTTTGTCGGTAGCGTAAATTCTTCCTCATATGGATAACGATAATTTTCTAAGTCAGTTAACCATTTTAATGCTTCTAAATCTGCATCGACTGAAGGTTCAGTAATATCTGGTTGAATAAACTCAAGTTCAGAAATCATAGTGACCGGAATATGCAGTGGTGCATCAGGCTGTAATATCGCAGGCAGGATAAATGCTAGAGGCGTCGTAGCATTCATACGATAGAAAAGATCAAGTTTATCGTGCATATCAATATTGTGATATTTCTCTATTGCTTCTTCCGTTCTAACAGAACCAAGTAAAATTAATTTCTCACGTGCACGTGTAAATGCTACATACATGAGACGTAATTCCTCAGATACTTGTGACAATCTGAGCTGATGCTTGAATATACCGTTTAACATTAAAGGAAATGAAACATTTGCTTTTGCATCGAAATAATTAATTGACAATCCCATACGCTGGTCCAGTAGTACATCTGAATTCATATCTCTTAAGTTAAATTTTTTATTTAGACCTGCATAGATTACAAATGGAAACTCTAATCCTTTTGAAGCATGGACTGTCATCATTCTTACGACATCCGCTTCATCCGATATGATATTCACTTCACCAAAATCCTTTTGGTTATTTAACATATTATCGATATATCGGATAAACTGGAAAACACCGCGATAACTTGATTGTTCAAAGTTATCAGCTAAACTAAGTAACTTATTTAAATTTGCTTCTCGCTGTTGCCCGCCAGCTAGTAATAAATATTTTTCAACAAAATGTGTATCCTCATATATATATGACACTAACTGACTTACACTCATCGATTGTTGACAGTTACGATAATCTTCAATATCACTTAATACTTTTATTACTTTTGTTTTTAAAGTATCATTGCCACCACTCTCTTTATACTGCAATAAGTTTTGATAAAGATAGATTGAAGTATCGATAGATCGAATCGTTGCAATTTCATCAGCGCTAAACTGATAGATAATACTACGCAATATACCTGCTAACGGAATATCCTGCAGCGGATTATCAATAACACGTAAATAACTCATGATAGATTCAATTTCATCGGTCTTGAAATAACCTTCTTTACTGCTTACATGGAATGGTATATTATATGCTTTCATCACCTGCATATGTGTCACTGCATTACTAAAACCACGTTCAAGAATCGCAATATCTTTATATGTAGCTTTACGGTATTGTTGAGTTTTTACGTCATATACTTGCTCATTTTCAATAATTTGCTGAATACGTTGTGCAATATAATGACTTTCGGGATGTTCTAACTCAATATGCTCTTTATTAATGACAACCATTTCTGTTGATTGTGGTTCATCATCAAATGGTGCCCCGTAATATAGTTTTTGTGCAGCATCATACTCAATATCACCTATCGTTGTATCCATAATACGTTCAAATATTGCATTCGTATCATCAATAACAGAAAGACGTGATCTAAAGTTTTTAGAAAGTTCTACAACTTTGCCGGTTTTCTCTGTTTTAAATTCAGCATATTTTTGCAGGAATAACTCAGGTTCAGCCTGTCTAAATTTGTATATTGATTGCTTAACATCTCCAACCATAAATAGATTACCTGAAGCTTCCGGATGTTTTTTTATAGCCTGAATAATACTTTCCTGTACACGGTTAGTATCCTGATATTCATCGACTAAAATTTCATGATAATGCTCACGTAAATTTTGTGCAATTTCAGTTGGTTTACCGTCAGATAATAATATCTTTAATGCAAAATGCTCATAATCACTGAAATCAATGACTTTACGTTCGCGTTTTAATGTTGCAAAACGCTCTATCACTTGAGCTGTTAATTCAGTTAGTGCTGATACTTCACCGTACATTGCCTGTATATCCTCTGCCATTTCTTGTGGTGCAGCATACAGCATTCTTTGAAGACTAGCAATAATACCTTTTACTTCTGACAGATCTTTAGTGATTAAGTCATTCAACACCTTCGCTTCAGGGTCGTCTTTTGTCTTTACAGTTGGCTTGCGTCCAAACGCAATATCTTTAATAAGTTCATATTGAGCGTCTAATCCATTCGGCATTTCAAGACTTTTATCGATATTCTGTAAATATTCTAACGTCTTCTCAAACACTTCATCCATGCAGTAATTTTCTGCACGTCTGATGAGATATCGTGCATGCTGAATAGACGTGTCAATAATCTCAGCTAAACGTTTGAAATTTTCATCTTCTACATGCGCATCTCTGTATGCTGCTCGCATTTTTTGTAACCATAATAGTGGTTCACTGTTTGCGATTGTAAAGTAGTATAATTTCGACAGTAAGGTGCGTAATTCATTGTCGCTTCGTTCATTTGTTAAATGTAGGATTAATTTTAAATAATCATCATCCAGACGTTCATACGCCTCTTCTAAAACTTCATCAATCGCCTGCATCAATAATAGTGACATTTCTTCATCGTTCCCTGTTCTGAAAGTAGGATCCAGATCGATTGTATAATAATATTTCTCGATTAAATTTAAACAGAAACGATGAAGCGTTGATATTTCTGCCTGATGAATTTTAATGAGCTGGTTTTTAAGATGTTCCGTTGGATTATTTCTTAATTCACTTAATATTCTTGCATGAATACGTTCGCGCATTTCTTTAGCACTCGCATTCGTAAATGTCACAATCAGCATTTCATCGATATTTATTTTTTGATCGATTATTTTTCGAATAATACGTTCAACGAGAACAGCAGTCTTACCACTGCCTGCCGCCGCTGATACTAAAGTATCCTGACCAACTGTTTCTATCGCAAGCAACTGGTCTTCAGTCCACGTCATCGCCATCAGTTTGTTCTCCTTTCATTACTTCTTGAATAGCATCTATCTTTTCATCTTTCACACGGATATCCTGTGCATTTAAAATTGGATCGATATGACATACAGGTTTGAAATCACAAAAATCACATGGTAACTTATTATCATATGATAAAGGCATAATACTACAGTCTCCAGATAACACATTTTGCGCCGTCTGTTTAAAGTTATTACGATTATGTTCAATAAAGCGATAAAGCACATCGACAGGTAATACTTTTGATGCAGCAGTAAATTCTCCTGATTTTTTTAAACTAGCAGGTACAATATCTGATTTATTCGATTCACTTATCGCATTATCAAAATAACTCACCAAATCTAAATCATCAATAATATAACCGTCCATCTTATATGCCATAGCTCTTTTCTTTAACAGATCTTCAGACATTTCATTTTTATGATTTAACTTAAGCTTTGGTTCATAAACATGAAAATACAGCATCCCTGCAGGAAGTGTTGTCTCTTTAAGTCCAAGGGCTGATTTATTTTGTAATACGACATCCATATACGTCATCATCTGCATCTGAATGCCATAATAAACTTTTCGTAAGTCAAGGGCTATAGACCCGGATTTATAGTCTATAACAGAGACATAATCCTGATTCATATGATTTAATATATCAATTCTATCTATCTGACCACTAATTTCGACCTTTTTTCCTGCAGGTAAATTAATCTTCTGGCTTTCAAGTGCTCCGCCTTTACCAAATCGAGTTTCAAATTTAGCCATCTTAAATTTACTTTGTTTCTGATGTGACTGAATCATGCTAAATGTATCAGTCAGCATCGCTTCAATCTTAAGCATCATAAAACGATAATGTTGTTTAGAATACATTATTTCAAACTGTACGTTCGGTAAATGTTGTGCTAAATATTGACGTACTGCTTGTCTGATATCCTCTTTAGAAATGTTAAATAATTGGTCTTTAAACGTTTCACCTAAATAAGCCAATACTTCATGATAAATATTTCCAAGCTGGAAACTTTGCAGTTCATAATTATCACGAGGTCTTAGTCTTAATCCATGATCAGCAAAATGTTTAAAAGCACATTGATTATAGCTTTCAAAGCGCGATACACTCGCTTTTATAACATCACCATATAGTGTATCAATATTTATTTCATTCAGCGGTTTTGTCTGGTTACGGTACCTACCTAAATCAAATATGTCGCTGTATCCATTGTTAATGTAGTAGTTAATAATTGACTGCCACTCAGCATCCTGATAATGATGCGCTGCAACATTAATACCAGTATTTATCGTCGTTATACGTTCGTTTGGTTTAAATTCTGACGTTGTAACTGTATGGATAAGACTGATGCCTTTAATATCGTTAATATAAGGAGAAGGACGCATCGCCTCATAAGACTGATTCATCAAACTATATGACAGGAAAAGCAATTCAGAAGCATTGGTCATCGCTATATACGCAACAAAACGTTCATCTTGTGTCAATAAATCAGTGGTTGGTGCTAATTTTAAGCCACCTATATCTGATATATTTCTTTTTTCATAATCGGTAATAATTGCATCTTCTTTTATTCGACGTGGTAATATTTCATCGTTCAATCCACAAACAAAAATAACTTTTTTATTTTCAACTTTAGCTAAATCTAAGTTCAAAATTTGTATTTGGTCCAACCCTTGTGGAGCTGCACTATATTCTAAAGCAACAAGGCCAACATCTAAGATTTCTGTCATTACTTGATAAGGTAAATCTTTATCTCGTAGTACTTCAACAAAGTCGTCTAACACTTGGTTAATACCTGTTAACAATTGATCAAACTCAAGTGCCTTATAATTTTGACCCGCTTCATGCATCTTATCACGACTTGCCATCAAATATTCAGGCAACTGAATTTCCAACAGAAATTGATATAAATATGTAGCAAATTCATTCGCATTCTTAACATTCATTAAACTAATTCTTAAAGGTTCAATAATTTCCAGTGTTGTTTCTATGTATTGTGAAAACTGCTCCCAAACTTCCGTGGAATACATGTCATCCTTATTAAATTGAAGCTTTCTTCTTTGAATCAAGTCTTTATATTGCATACCTCGTGTTATCATTACATTTTCAAGCATATCAACAAACTGTATGTCTAATCGTTCAACATTTTTCGTGAGTAAACCTGTTTTTAATGCTCTAAAAAGATGATCGATTTGATAAGTATTTTTGAAGAAATCAAGTAAAGAACGGATTAATTCTATACTATGGTGATGATGCATCACTTCTTTTTTATCTGTGTGATAAGGTATATTCAGTTGATTTGCTCTTTTAATCAAAACATCCGCATAAGATTGATCTCGATATAATACGGCGATATCTTTATATCTGTATTCTGATTTTCCTAAGTTGTATATTTTATGCATTATTGCATTCACTTCAGACTGGATGTTATCTGATTCTAATAATTCAATTGTAGTTTCAGGTAAAGCATCTACATGAATTGCATCGAAATTTTCTTCTAAATGGTTTAATGCTGCATTTTTAAAACGAAATTTCGTAATAAATTTTTTGATTTCAAAATCAATTTGGGCAGTCTTTAAATATTCTGTAATATCATGATAAGTTTCTTCTGTTTTACGAAATAGATCACTTCGCTTTTCCGGATCAATCGTTAATGCAATCGTCACAGATTTTGCATATCTGCACAGTGCTAAAATAACTAAATATTCCATAGTCGTAAAATTATAAAATCCGTCTATATATATTTCAGATTGCTTTATTGATGCAGATGATTCTATCAACTGAATTAAATGATAGTGTGTGTCTTCGGATTGCATAAATTCATTGTTCATTTCATTATTTAAATGATCATAAACAAGTGCAATATCATGTAGTTTATCCTGCGTTCTTACTTCTAAGTTAGCAGTTGATAATGCTTTTAATTGCTCAACAGTAACATTATATTTTTTTAATTCACTAATCGTCTGACTGAGTTTTTGACTAAATCCATAATACTGGCTCGATGTCTGGAAACGACGTAATTTTCTTTGTTGCTGTAATAATACATCATACGTCAACATCTCAATACCCGCTTTTGAAATCAATGATAAATCCGTACCACCAAGTTCACTTTTCAGACGCCAGTATAATCGATCAAAAGAATATATTGCCGTGCGCATACTTCCTTTAATTAATTCATCATGACTTAACGCCTGTTCAATTGAAAATGTACTCTGTCTCGGTGCTATCATAATAATTGGATCACCTAATGCTTGCTCTTTAAGTTTATCTTTAATAGATTC
>CAACWL010000845.1_pt1 | contig 11267 bp, 9 predicted proteins | sample 2275641 | NCBI WGS metagenome assembly CAACWL01 (sample SAMEA5312462, study PRJEB27640) | indoor metagenome | biome: indoor environment; feature: uncontrolled; material: polymer tiles stone | place: Germany | collected 2014-07-07 | reverse complement strand
CCTTTAGAATCTTTTTTACCGATTGAATCTGTAAAGACTTCTTCTTTAATTTCAAGATTTGTTTCTTCTGCTAAAGTTTGCATACTTTTCTTATCTACGCTTGTTTCGACGATCAATGATGAGAGGTTATTCTTTTTAACGAAGCTAATGGCTTGTTTCATTTGGTCTGGTGTTCCTTGTTTCTCTGTGTTGATTTCCCAAATATAACCTGGTTTTATATGATATGTTTTTGCAAAGTATTTAAATGCACCTTCACTTGTAATAAATGCACGTTTATCTTCGGTTATGTCGTTTAATGCATTTAACGTTTTGTTGTGCAATTTGTCTAGTTTATCTTTATATTTTTCTGAATTTGCCTTATATACTTTAGCATGTTCTTCATCTAAACTGCTTAAATGCTTTTCGATCGTATTCACATATTTAATGCCATTTTCAATACTTAACCAAGCGTGTGGATCAATTTTGCTTTTATCTCCATTACCACCTTTTAAGTAGATTGGTGTGACATCTTCTGTTGCTTGTATAACTTCTTTATCAGATATTTTTTTGCCGGCTTGTTCTAGCGCTTTTTCAAACCAACCATTACCACTTTCTAAGTTAAAGCCATTATATATAATCACATCGGCATCTGTAAGTGCCTTAACGTCTTTAGGTTTAATTTCGTATTCGTGTGGATCTTGTCCTATAGGCACGATGCTTGTGACTTTAGCATTTGATTTGGTAATTTCTTTAGTCATATCAGCAAGTATAGAGTTTGTTGTCACGACTTTTAAATGTTTATCATCTTTGGAAGATGTCTGATTACATGCACTTAATAATAAGATGAAAGCTATAAGCGGAAATAATAATTTTTTCATAATACGCTCCTTAAATAAATTTTAATTTAACTTTATGTATGGCAAATGTAATCATATAAACGAAACAGCAGACTAGTACGATGCAAGCACCACTAGGTAAGTTGTATAGGTAACTTATATACATGCCACAGGCCGCACATATTGCACTAATTGTACTCGCAACAATCATCATCGATTTTAATGATTTAGTTATTAAAAATGCTGTTGAGCTTGGTGTAATCAGCAATGCAACTACTAAAATAATTCCAACTGTTTGTAAGCTGGCCACGGTAACAAGTGCTAATAAAATCATGACAAAATAATGAATCAATTTAACGTTTAAACCACTCATTCTAGCAGCAATTGGATCGAAAGTTGATAAGTGTAGTGGTTTATAAAATATAATGACACAAGCAATGACGATGATACTGACGATGCTTGTTGTGTAAAAGGCATTAGAAGTTACTGCTAAAATATTCCCGAATAATATATGATACAAATCAGTTGAGGAGTTGATTTGGCTTATGATTATAATACCTAGAGAAAAGAATGCAGTAAAAATAATGCCTATCGCAGCATCATTCTTTGTCTTAGAATGTTGTGAAATATATCCTATAAGAAAACTTGTTAGCATACCTGAAACAAGTGCACCAATAAACATTGGGATATTAAATACATAACTGAGTGCGACACCTGGTAGAACAGCATGGCTCATGGCATCACCCATTAATGACAAACCTCTTAATATAATAAGACTTCCTACAACGCCACAGACAATACCTACTATGATAGCTGTAATTAAAGCTCTACTTAAAAAATTATAGTTAATGAGTGATGAGATAAATTCGTTAATCATAATGTAACGCCTTCCTTTAAAAATACTTCTTTAATGTTTTCGTCTGATAAAGCTTCTGAAGCTGAGCCAAAGAACTTGATTGATCGATTGAGGAGGAGGATTCTATCGAAATACGCTTTAGCTTTATGAATATCATGATGAACAATTAGAATCAGTTTACCTTCTGATTTTAATTGTCGTAATATTTGTATCATGATTTCTTCGCTTCTAAAGTCAATACCAACAAAGGGTTCATCAAGACATAACAAATCGCCATCTTTCATTAAAGCTTTAGCTAAGAGAACACGTTGTAATTGCCCGCCGCTTAACTGGTTTAATGTTTTGTCTTTCAAATCAGTTAACTGTAAGTCAGCCAATAGTCGATCTCTTTTTATATAAGCTTCTTTTTTAATAGGTCTAAACCAACCAGAAGTTTGATAGTAGCCAGTTATTAAACTGTCTTTAACGGTAATAGGGAAATCTAAATCAAGTTGGTTTCTTTGTGGAATGTAAGTCAATTGTGTAAGTTGCTGTTTAAGCGGTTTACCATTCCAAAAAGCTTCACCTGTTGCGTTAAATTCACCTAAAATGGATTTAATCAACGAGGATTTACCCGCACCATTTGGTCCCATAATACCTATTAACTCTCCCGAAGATTCAATTGTTAAGTTAACATCATGTAATATGTGCTGTTGACCTATAAATAAATCCATATTTTTGACCTGTAACATGTTATCACCTTTTTCTAAAAATAAGTTTAGGCTAACCTAAACTATAGTTCGATTATATTATAAAATTAGGCAAAGTCAAGAGATAGCTTGTAAAAATAAATCGTGGTACAATAAAAAATATGATAATAAAAGTGAGGTCAGATCAGATGTTGACTGAAGAACAAGAAGATTATTTAAAAGCAATTTTCGGGTTAAATGGAACAACGGATTATGTATCAAATAAAAATTTAGCTCATGATTTAGACATTAAACCGTCATCTGTAAGTGAAATGATGTTACGTTTAAAAAAGGATGATTATGTAGACATTCGTCCATATAAAGGTGTGAAATTAACACAAAAAGGTTTAAATCATACTGCAAATATTATTAAAAGGCATAGACTTATCGAAAGATTTTTAATAGAAGAATTAGAATATTCATGGGATGAAGTGCATGAAGAAGCGGAAATATTAGAGCATCGTGTATCTGATCGTTTTATTGATAAGATAGATAAATTGATGGGATATCCTGATACTTGTCCTCATGGCGGTATCATTCCGAGAGAGAACCAAATTGAAGAACGATATAACACCTCACTAAATGAATTTGAACTAGGGGACGACGTTGAAATTAAACGTGTAATGGACTACGTCAATTTACTAGACTATTTGAGCAATCAAGAATTGCATATTGGAGACATTGTTACAATCAGTAAGAAAGACAGTTTGAATCAAATTATAGAACTGAAGCTCAATAGCAAAACGATTATGATTAGTGAAACAAACGCATCCTACTTATTTGGCATAAAAAAATAACCAATAAAGAATCGGAAACAAACACGATTCTTTATTGGTTTTTTTATGTCCATAAAACATTAAACGTATACATAACAGCATAAACATTAATCACAATCCAAATAAAACTAAAGACTACTGTAGGAATTTTAGTGAGTTGTCTTAATTGACTACCATCCCATTCTTGTCGCGCTCTTGAGAACGTTAATAAGAATATCGTAATGCTAGATTGGGCAACTTCACCTAATAATGTACCTAAACTCAAATGATATATATAAGTCGTAATTTGTCCAAAGTCATGTATGTTCGGAGCTGAAATGACTTCGTATAATGCTACAGCTATAACAACTAAAATGATGCTTGGGATAAATTTCTTAGATGTAAGTATGACATAGAATAAAAACATTAAAAGAAGGATAAGTAAGAATATCGGTCCATATGTATGGTGTTTAAGCCATACGCCTAAAATAAGCATAATAGGTGGCATAATATAACCGAACAATGTCGTTATAAATTGATTTAATCTTGATTTAGAGCCTGTAATAGCATAACCTTGTCTACCGGTTTCTATACGTTCTTTTCTACGCCAGACAACCACTAAATCTTTAGGTTTACCACCAGATAGCTTATTGGCTATAACATGGCCCATCTCATGAATTAAAATAGGGAAATATCCTAAAATGATGTCTATCAAACTTAAAATAGGTTGTTGTCTTCTATGATGAACAAATACATATATTAGAGCGATGATCGTAATCATAACTAATGATAAATGAATGGGTTCTGATAAAAAGTTTGGTAAAAATTGAGTCAAAAATACGTCACCTCATATAAAATAGTTTAATACTATTCTACACTAAAGTGACGTATTTGTTGTCGGGCTTAAGCCTTAATATTATTTTTTATTTTTCTTACGTTTTAATAACCAAGTTAACAATAACAATATCCCTATAACAAGTAAAATTGAAGCCGTCATAATAATCGGTCTATTATCATCGCTTGAGACTTTTTCTTTTGTTTCGTTAAATTTATGCTTGGCAGGAGATTCCACATTGACTGTTGGTGGGCCATAGCTGTCATTTATATATGAACGATTATAATCAATATGAGCTTTACCATCTTCTAGGACAACTTTATAATCAACGCCTTTACGTACAACGTCATAAAGGTCATCTGTTACAAAATATTTTTTGCCGTTAATTTCTTGTTCTCCTTTAGATAGCACTTTTTTCCATTCGTATTCTTTGAATGATTTTTCCATTAAGCTGTTACCCATCATATTTCGTTCTTTTTCACCGCCGACACTATTATAGTCTCCAGCACCGAAAAGAATTTGATTGACTCTTAAACCATCTCTTTTAGTTGAAAGACCATGGTTATAATCTGCGATATCACTCGATCCGGTTTTTAGTCCATCAGTGCCTTTTAATGACATATCAGCACCTTCTAAAGAATGATTGTACGTATAATATGTAACGTAGTGAACAGTTGGTGCTACTAATTTTGTGTACTCTAAAATATCTGGATATTGTTTTACGAGATGTTGTGTTAAGATAGCGAAATCTCGAGAAGTAGAATAATTATCTTCGTCTGTTTGATATCTCTTAGCTTTATATTCTAATAATAAGTTGTTTGATGCACCGTTAGCATTGTAGAATTTTGTATGCTTCATGCCTAATTTTTTGGCAGTTTCGTTCATGTAATCTACAAAATCAGAATCTAAATCTTTCTTTTGTTGTTTAGAAGCAGAATTTTTATTTGGATCTTTATCTTTTTCATCTATTTTTTTAGCAGAAGCTAAATTTTCGGCTTTCATAGTTTCTCTACCTAAAATCATTGCGCCAGCATTGGATGAATTTGAAACTGTAATTTGCATCAATTCAGAAATCGTGTACACATCACCAGGATATAGTTTTGTATTACTTAGTTCAGGTAATGTTGATAGACGATATTCTTCGTCTGTCATTTTAACTTTAGCATTTTTATCTAATTTACCACTGTTGATTGCTTTTTCAGTTAAATATAATGTCATCAATTTAGACATACTCGCAGGATACCATTTGGCATCTATCTTATATTCATACATAATTTGACCAGTTTCAGAACTGTAGTTGATTGCGCCTTCTGGTTCGTATGTTTCTCCGAGTCCATGGCCATCTTCATTGGCAACTTCTGTCGGAGATTTTGGGTTATCAGCAGCATATGCGCTTTGAGTTACTGGAATGCTCAACATAAGTAGTGCAAATAATATTAATAGACTTTTTTTCATTAATAAGACCTCTTTATTTATTTTTAAAATTAACTACACCATTTTAACATATATTATTTAACATACGTATAATAAGAAAACAAATGAATATTAAATTTTTGTGAATTTAGTTTGCTATAATTAGTACGTATATAGCATTATGCTGTAAAATACAAATAGAATCATTATATTAATTAAAGAGGTTGTTAAAATGAAAAATGAAAATCCTCTCCTATATTTACTGAAAAAGGTAGACTGGCCGAAAAAAATGGTTTTTGCGGCAATGTTTCTTTCTATATTAGGAAGTCTTAGTGGATTGCTTGTACCACTATTTACCGGTAAATTAGTAGATACATTTAATGCGGAAAATTTAGATTTACGAATGGTATGGTTATTTATAGGAATATTTTTAGCTAATGCTGTTTTGAGCGGGATTGGTACATATTTATTAAGTAAAATTGGTGAGAAAACAATTTACTCTATTAGAGCAAAGCTTTGGAAACATTTAATCAATTTAAAGATGGGCTTTTTTGATAAGAATGAAAGTGGCCAATTGATGAGTCGTATTACAGACGATACGAACGTAATCAATTTATTCATTTCAGAAAAAGCACCGAGTGTGTTGCCTTCATTACTTACACTTATAGGATCGATTGTAATGTTGTTCATACTTGATTGGCAAATGACGCTCATGACAGTTCTTATTTTGCCAATTTTTATAGGTATTATGATTCCATTAGGAAAGAAAATGGGGAAAATATCTAAGGACACACAAACAGAAATTTCTAAATTTAGTGGGATACTAGGTAGAGTATTAACTGAAATGAAATTAGTGAAAGTCACAACGTCAGAAAAAAATGAATTAGAAAAAACAAAAGTAACATTATTAGGTATATATAACCTAGGTTTAAAAGAAGCGAAAATAAGAGCGATTATTTCACCTTTATCAGGCATCATTATGACACTGACAGTTGCGATTATATTAGGATTTGGTGGGATAAGAGTTTCAAGTGGTGCCATCACAGCAGGAACGTTAGTCGCTATGATTTTCTATGTGGTTCAATTATCAGCACCGATATTGAGCTTTTCTATGTTTATAACAGATTATAAAAAAGCAGTTGGTGCAAGTGAAAGAATTTATGAAATTTATCAAGAAGAAACAGAGAAAGAAGGAAGCGATTCAAATCGCCCAATAACAGATCATCAAGACATTACATTTAAAAACGTATCTTTTGGCTATGATGATACGACCATTATAAAAGATTTATCATTATCTATACATTCAGGAGAAGTAACAGCTTTTGTAGGTCCATCAGGCTCTGGGAAAAGTACATTATTCAGCTTAATAGAAAGATTATATCCAATAGAGCAAGGTGAGATATTGTATGGTAACGAATCTATAGAAGATATATCTTTGAAATATTGGAGACAGAAAATAGGATATGTTATGCAATCTAATGCGATGATGTCAGGAACGATTAGAGATAATCTTACATATGGTATTAATGAAGCGGTAAGCGATGAAACATTGATACATTATACAAAGATGGCACGTTGTTACGATTTCATTATGGAATTTCCACATGGGTTTGATACTGAAATAGGAGAAAGAGGTACTAAATTATCAGGTGGACAAAGGCAAAGGATTGATATAGCGAGAAGCTTCATTAAGAATCCGGATATTTTGTTATTGGATGAAGCAACAGCCAATCTAGATAGTGAAAGTGAATATTACATTCAACAAGCACTGAATGAACTTATGAAAGATAGAACGACAATTGTCATTGCACATAGGTTAGCAACTATTAAGAAAGCAAATCAAATTATCTTCTTAGACAAAGGAGAAATTACAGGTGCAGGTACACATAACGAGTTGATACAAAGCCACGATAAATATAGACACTTCGTCAACACACAAAGTTTGACGGAGTAAAATGTAGAAAATCTAAACTTTATAGAATTAAAATTAAGCATACCGTATATGGTGTGCTTTTTTATTTATTAAAGCTAAAAATTCTATCAAATCAATGTAAACGCAATCATGTAGATGGATAAAGAGATTGAAAAAATCCGGGAAACTATACTAAAATTTTACGTGAAGTTTTTCACATAATCTAAGCTAAACCTATTGACCTAGTGAATTGATGGTGTTATATTTACATTGTGAAATAAATCACAAATACAAAAGATGTGCATCTTAAAAAATAAAAAAAGAAAGAAGTTGTTCATTGTGTTATTAAATAATATTAATCCATTAGACAATGTTACTTTATCTGCAATTGTTGCTAGTATACCGATTATATTATTTCTATTATGTTTAACAGTTTTTAAAATGAAAGGTATTTATGCATCCATCACGACACTGATAGTCACATTATTTATTGGATTTTTTGTATTTGAATTACCGCATACTGTAGCGATTGGTGCTGTTACGGAAGGCTTTTTCCAAGGTGTGCTACCAATTGGCTATATTATTGTAATGGCTGTATGGCTATACAAAGTTTCTAATGGTACTGGCCAGTTCGACATTATTCAAGATAGTATTTCAGGAATATCTCAAGATCAACGCATTCAGTTGCTATTAATTGGTTTTAGTTTTAATGCATTTTTAGAAGGTGTTGCTGGTTTTGGTGTTCCAATTGCAATATGTAGTGTACTTTTAATTCAAATTGGGTTTAAACCGTTACAAGCAGCGATGTTATGTTTAATCGCAAATGGTGCTGCTGGTGCTTTTGGTGCAATTGGTATACCGGTTGGAATTGTTGATAGTTTAGCATTACACGGTAATATTACTGCATTAGAAGTTTCTCAAATATCTATACTTACACTTCCGATTTTGAATTTCTTTATTCCATTTTTATTGATTATGATTTTAGATGGCTTAAAAGGTGTTAAAGAAATTTTACCGATGATTTTAGTTGTAAGTACAACTTATACAGGCTTGCAGTTAATCATGACTTATTTCCACGGTCCAGAACTCGCTGATATTATTCCGCCATTATTATCAATGGTGGCATTAGCAATATTTTCAAAATATTATCAGCCTAAAAAAATATACAGAGTTACAAATCAAGAAGTTATCCAACCGAAAAAGCATTCTATTAAATCTATTTTATATGCATGGAGCCCATTCTACATTTTAACTATTTTCGTAATGATATGGAGTGCACCATTCTTTAAAGGATTATTTGCGGAAGGTGGTTTACTATCATCATTAGTTTGGAATATTAGTATTCCTGGTACAATGAATGAAATTACAAACAAATTAATTACATTAAAAATAGATGTTTTTAGCGCAACAGGCACAGCGATTTTATTATCTGTCATCATTACAATTTTATTATCTAAACACTTTAAATTTAGTGATGCTTCAAAATTATTAGGATTAACAATTAAAGAATTATGGCTACCGATTTTAACTATTTGTTTTATATTAGCGATTGCTAAAATTATGACTTACGGTGGTTTAACAGGCGCTATGGGTCAAGGCATTGCAAAAGCAGGCCATATATTCCCATTACTTTCTCCAGTATTAGGATGGATTGGCGTATTTATGACAGGATCTGTTGTAAATAACAATACATTGTTTGCGCCAATCCAAGCTACTGTAGCGAGTCAAATAGGCACAAGTGGTCCGTTGCTTGTTGCAGCAAACACTGCAGGTGGCGTAGCAGCAAAACTCATTTCACCTCAATCAATAGCTATCGCAACAGCTGCAGTAGGAGAAGTTGGTAAAGAGTCTGAATTACTTAAAATGACTTTGAAATATAGTATTGGATTTTTAATTTTCATCTGTGTGTGGACATTCATATTAACAATCATTCTATAAATATAAAAAGGGAGAGATTATAATGAAACAATTTAAAGGTAAAAAAGTTGTATTAGTAGGTAACGGTGCAGTTGGCTCAAGTTATGCATTCTCAATGATCAATCAAGGCATTTGTGATGAGTTTGTCATCATAGATTTAGATAAAAAGAAAGTAAATGGAGATGTTATGGATTTAAATCATGGAACAGTTTATGGCCCATCTCCAATAAAAGTTAAAGCAGGGGAATATAAAGATTGTAATGATGCTGACTTAGTAGTAATTTGTGCGGGTGCTGCGCAAAAGCCTGGTGAAACAAGATTAGATTTAGTCGCGAAAAATATGAAAATATTTAAATCTATTGTTGATGAAATTATGCGTTCAGGATTTGATGGTATATTCTTAATCGCAACAAATCCAGTAGACGTACTAACTTATGCAACTATGAAATTTTCAGGATTACCTAAAGAACGTGTTATCGGTTCAGGTACAATTCTTGATACTGCAAGATTTAGATATTTGTTAAGTGAAGAATTTGATGTAGCACCACAAAGTGTACATGCTAATATTATTGGCGAACACGGTGACTCTGAGTTACCAGTATGGTCACATGCAAATATCGCTGGTAAACCATTAAGAAGTATAATAGAGCAAGATGACTCTCGTAAACATAGAGTCGAAGAAATATTTGTTCAAACAAGAGATGCAGCTTATGAAATTATTGAAGCAAAAGGCGCAACGTATTATGGTGTAGCAATGGGCTTAATGCGAATCACGAAAGCAATCCTAAACAACCAAGATGTCGTGCTCACTGTATCAGCATATTTAGAAGGTGAGTATGGACACGAAGGTGTTTACATCGGTGTTCCAGCATTAATTAATAGATCAGGCATTAAAGAAGTCATAGAAATACCATTAGATGAAGAAGAAACTTCATTGTTTAATCACTCAGTTAAAGTGCTGAAAGATATACAAGACCCATTTGAAAAAGATTTTTAAATGTAATATAAGAAAGTGGTAGCTAACGAACTGGCTACCACTTTTTTAATTGAAATTGGTATGTTGAGGCGATTTGATGATTGTGGTAGTATCTATATGTCTGCTGAAAAATAAAAAGGAGGTAAGGTCATGAAAAATAGATTATTACGAGATATGATATTAATACTAGTAGGATCTTTCTTATTTGCTACTGGCGTAAACGCCTTTATTATATCAGCTAATTTAGGTGAAGGTGGCGTAACTGGGGTTTCTTTGATTCTACTTTATGCATTTGATATATCACCTGCATGGTCAACGTTTATACTAAACGCTATTTTAATCGCGGCGGGGTACAAGTTCTTAAGTAAGAGAAGCACGATTTATACAATAATAGCGGTTATCGCAATATCGGTATTTTTAGGTCTGACTGGTTCATGGGTTGTGCATACAAATGAAATATTAATCAATACAATCTTCGGCGGATTTATGGTCGGTTTAGGTATTGGTCTCATTGTATTATCTGGTGGGACAACTGCTGGAACGACGATTCTGGCGAGAATAGCTCATAAATATTTAGATGTTAATACATCATATGCTCTTCTATTCTTTGACCTTATCGTAGTGATGTTTTCACTAACTGTAATGCCTTTAGAAAAAGCATTGCTTACTGTGATTTCATTATATGTTGGTACTAAAGTTATGGACTTTGTCATTGAAGGTTTAAATCCTAAAAAAGCCGTAACAATTATATCCCAAAACCCTGATCAAATTGCTAAAATGATTGATGAGCAAATTGGAAGAGGATGTACGATTTTAAATGGTAGAGGATATTATTCGAAAAAAGATACAGATGTACTATATGTAGTCATCGCTAAAACACAACTATCAAGAACGAAACGAATGATTAGAAAATTTGATGAAAATGCATTTGTGGTCGTGCATGATGTGAGAGATGTACTCGGAAATGGATTCCTAGTAGATGATTAATATAAATTCAAAATAAAAGATCTCTTCATTAGTTAAGCCTAGTGAAGAGATCTTTTTATATTTTAAAATCTTA
>CAACWL010000546.1_pt1 | contig 11300 bp, 11 predicted proteins | sample 2275641 | NCBI WGS metagenome assembly CAACWL01 (sample SAMEA5312462, study PRJEB27640) | indoor metagenome | biome: indoor environment; feature: uncontrolled; material: polymer tiles stone | place: Germany | collected 2014-07-07 | reverse complement strand
ATGCTGTTAATTGAACCAAATTTAACGAAAGATATGTTAAACGAATATTATCATATCCCGAAATTAGCATATATGAATGCTAAAGCTGCTAAAAAAGCGAATTTAGATAAAGCGAAACAAGATGTATCAGAAATGGATGAATCAGAATCAGTCCAGACAAAACAACGTGACACAGAAACAAAGAGTGGTGCTTATCTTGAGACTGAAGTGACTGAAGGTTCGAACAGTAATAATATTAAAGAAAATGATCGCGAAGGTGACGCTAGTGATGACATTACTGAGATGGTGATGGGGAAAGGTAAGACAAAACCTCCTCAGACAGACGCAGAAGGTAATGATATTAGTGATGTCGTTGGGGAAGAGAACATCAATACAAAGATAATTTGGAAAGAAACTGTGCAGGATGATAAAAGTCTAACAATATATAATGCATATAAAGAAGATGTATTAAAAGAAATAAAAACATTGGTTAATGTCATTAACAAAAGTGTTGATCACGAAGTCAATGCTAAACGTCAAGGTTTAAGTAAGGGTAAATTAAGCCGCAATCTTACACAATGGTTTCTAGATGATCGCAAACGCGTATTTTATAAAGAAGATCAGAAATCTTATAAATTAGATGCAACGTTTATGTTATTAATTGATGCCTCTTATAGCATGGAAGATAAACTAGAAGAAACAAAAAAGGGTATCGTGTTGTTTCATGAGACATTACAGCAATTATCGATAAGACACGAAATCATGGCTTTCTCTGAAGATGGATTTGAAGCGGATAAAAATATTCAGCCGAATATATTAGAACAAATCATTACCTATCAAAATTCCTTACAAAATCAATATTCTCCAAATGTAGTAAGTTATAAGACCGGTGAGGATAATCGAGATGGTTTAGCGATTAGGATAGCTGGTAATATGTTAAAAGCACGTCAGGAAAAACAAAAATTTTTAATCGTCTTCTCAGATGGTGAACCATCAGCATTTGATTATGAATCAAATGGTATTATAGATACCCATGATGCAGTAGTTGCCTTACGTAAAGAAAATATTTATGTCATCAATATTTTCTTAAGCCAGACAAAAATCGATGAAAATACAATGGCAACAATAAAGAATATTTATAATGATTTCTGTATATTTGTGGAAGGTGTAGAAAAGTTGCCTAGTGTGATTCAGCCGCTTCTTAAAACTTTATTACTCCAAAGCATGAAACAATTTTAGGATAATTACACACACTTATTAACGGTGTGTGTATTTTTTTTAAATTTTCTGAAAAGTTGTAGACTTTATGCGTTTAAAGTGATACCATAATTAACATTAAAGTAAGGAGGTCATCCCATGAATAAGAATACTTGGGTCGTAGGTTTTATGTTATTTGCAATATTTTTTGGAGCGGGTAATTTAATTTTTCCGCCAAATATAGGTTTTGCTAGTGGTCAGTTTTTCTGGCCGGCAATTTTTGGTTTTATTTTAACAGGGGTAGGCTTACCTTTACTTGGTATTATCGTAGGATCTTTAGATGAATCAGGCTATAAAGGTGTACTTCACAGAATTAATCCGGTATTCGGAATCTTATTTCTGTCAGCAGTATATTTAACGATTGGACCATTATTTGCTATTCCGAGAACAGGTGCAACATCTTACGAAATGGCTGTATTACCATTTTTAAAGGCACCATCAGCAATGTCTTTATTGATTTTTACTATTGTTTTCTTTGGAATCACATTATGGTTAGCAATTAATCCATCGAAAATGGTAGATAGAGTAGGGGCAATATTAACACCACTATTACTTATTTCTATCATTGCATTAGTTGTTGTGAGTATCTTCTTGTTATCTGATACATCACCAGTGAAGGCACAGGCTGATGTTTATACGAATTTAAATACAAGTTTCTTTAGTGGATTTACAAGTGGTTATCAAACGATGGATGCTATTGCAGCGATTGCATTCTCAGTAATTGTTATCAATGCGATTAAAGAGAAAGGCATCTCGAAAGAGACAGGTCTATTTAAACAAACGATATTAGCTGGAATCATTGCAGCGATTGCATTGGGCTTTATTTATCTAACATTAGGCTGGATTGGTAGTCATTATCATTTATCAGCTGCACAGCTTTCAGAAATTAAGGACAATGAATTAGATTTAGGTACATATATACTAACACATGTAGCTCATGATACGTTTGGCACCTTCGGAAAATTATTGATTGGTATCATTGTCAGCTTAGCTTGTTTAACAACCTCAACTGGTCTAGTCGTTGCTGTAAGTGAATATTTTAATGAGATATTCCCAAAAATCTCGTATAAAACGTATGCAATTGCATTTACTTTGTTCAGTTTTATTTTAGCAAACCAAGGTTTAAAAGCAGTAATTGAAAAATCTATTCCTGTGTTATTAATCTTGTATCCGATTGCTATGACTTTAGTGTTAATTATGTTAGTTGCTAAGTTTGTACCGACACCATTATTAGCATTTCAAATTCCGATTATATTAGTAACGATTGTTTCTGTTTTATCAGTAATAAGTTCTCAGTTTAAAGTGTTACCATTTATGAATTCATTACCTTTAAAAGCACAATCAATGGAATGGCTAATATTCGCTGTAGTTGGATATATCATCGGTTATGTATTAGGATTAAGACAAACTAAAATTGCATATAAATAAAAGAAGGAGGGTGAGACATAAGTCTCAGCCCTCTTCGTTCTTTATAAAGTTCTATTTTGCTGATCCTGTTGTAATTGTAGTAATTGCTGTTTTAAATCCTGTTCCATTTTGCCGAGTTCTATTTCAGCTGCACGTCGTTTTTCACTACCTTGCTGCTGGATTGTTAACGTTTCACGTATCGTATCAACGATGTTTTGTTGTGTGGTTTTTAAAGTATCTAATTCTACAATGCCACGTTCATTTTCTTCTGCTGTTCGTATTGTATTCATCTTAAGCATTTCTGAATTTTTAAGCAGTAGTTCGTTCGTTGTATTCGTAACCTGTTGTTGTGCTTTAGACGCTTTCTGCTGATGTAATAAACTCATGGCGATTGCCATCTGATTTTTCCATAATGGAATACTTGTTAGAATTGAACTTTGAATTTTCTCGGCTAGTGTTTGATTGACATCCTGAATCATTCTAATTTGTGGGGCAGATTGTAAAGTGATTTGACGTGATAATTTCAAATCATAGATACGTTTGTCTAAACGATTAAGGTAATGTCTAAGATCATTGACATCTTGTACAATCATCTGATCATTTGATGCTAATGCACGTTGCTCTAACTCAGGAAGCATTACGGTCTGAATTTCTTCACGTTTTTCTTCAGCAGCGATGATAAACATATCTAAAGCTTCAAAATATGCTTTGTTTTCTTCGTATAAGCGGTCTAACATATGTACATCTCTTAATAATACATCTTTAGAATTTTGAAGCTGTACTGATATACGATCGATTTGTCCTGAAACAGACTGATATCTAGAAATTAACTCATTGACTGATTTAGAAACGCGTTTAAATAATTTTTTAAACTTACTTTTTTCGACTTGTGAAATTTCATCTGGATCAACTTCTTTTAATTTTTTCATTAACTGATCAAGGCTGTCACCAATTGAACCTACATCTTTTTTTTGTACTTCATCTAATATTTGATGAGAAAATGTAGAAAGTTTTTGTTGTGCACTTGCTCCATATAACAATAAATTTTCATTATCAAGAGGTTTAATCTGATTTTTAATCTGATTGATTTTTTCACGTTTTTCAGGAGAAAGGGTTTCAGTTTGATATGTAGTTAAATTATTTTTCTTTTGTTCCGGTTGTAACATTGTATTGCTTTCAAATGGATTTGCAGTTAAATCATTGATTAACTCGTTTTCATTCATTTATATCTTTCCTTTCGTTGACATGTGCATATTGTTTAGAACGTTTAAAATTAACAGGCTTTTGTTCCTTATATTCTAAAGCCTGCTGTTTATTTGTAGTATGATTTATATTCTCACTTTTTGCATTGTCACTTTGTATCTGTATTTGATGACTTGTCTTTTGAATAGATGCGAGATCGATTTCAACTTTCATCTGTTCATAGTCACTTGAATTCAATGCTTTTAAGTCTGCTTGTAAAGTTCTTTTTAATTCGTCAAGCGTTAAGCGCGCATTATATAGCAACTGCTTATCTTCAGCTGTTTTATGGGGCATTCTTGATAAATATAAGAACTGATCTAATAAATTAACTGTATTATCTAAATGAGAAAAAAAGAAACTATCAACTTTAAAAAACTTTTTAGGATCTTTTTGTACTGATTTATAAATTGTGCGTGCTATTTTATTAATTTCATTTACATTACGAAAATCAGTGATAGAGCGTACTTTTTTATATTGAACTAATAATTGTTTGATTTTTGGTTCAGCAATCTTCATCTGCTGTCTGATATATTTATAGTCTTGTTTTGTAACACCCATCTCTTTTAAATATTTGTTACCTGTCGTCATCTGGATAGGGAAGAATGCACCTAAATAACCACCTGCCATAACGAGTGAGTCAAGCCACATATCAAGCTGAAAAAAATTCATGCTGATAAATCCTGTCAATAGTGCGATTGGTACTGCAAATATCGCACCAAAAATATACGATGCATTGTATTTCATCTCATCATTTCCTTTAAAATATTATATCGTTTTAAAATGTTTAAATTGCTGCTTTGGTATATCATTGATTTCATAAGATTGTACGCGAGACATCGGAGAAGCACCGCGAATAACCTTTTCCGTAAATATATCTAATTTTGAACTTTCTCCAGTTGCATAAATCTCAACATAATCATCTACATTCTGAACTGTTCCGGTGATATTATTATCTTTAGCATGTTGCGCTGTGAAGTATCGAAAGCCCACACCTTGTACACGTCCAAAAACTTTAATATGAATTGTCTTCATCTTACTTCACCTCTTACCACTATTATATGTAAAAAGACTCAAAACACCTAATAAATCGCATTTGTAAGACGATTTACTTGAAAATATGAAATAAACAGATGATAATAATTTTTATGAGGTGAAAAAGATGTATGAAATCATAACAATAAGAGCAGACTATGAAGGATGGTGGCTGTTTGAAGATTATCGTGAGAAAGCTACCGATATAAAAAGTTTTTCACAATTAGCTGAAGCAAGAAGCTATTATAATGAGCAATTAGTAATGTTAAGACAGCATTTTTGTAATGAATTAGTCGGAAAGTACGATATACATGCTTTTTATAACAATTGTGAAATCGAATTCTGTGAAGATTGCGATGATGATGTTCAAATTTTTCATAGTGTTTTATTTCTGGATAAAGGGGAAATATATCAATATCGTTGAAATAATAATAAATGCTATATAATTGATAAAAAAGATAATTAAAATTTATTTATTATTACAGTAAAGTAAAATTTGTAAAGTGTTTAAATTTACAGAATATTGTATTGATTTATGATTATCGATATTTTATAATTATTTATAGCGATATGATTATTCCATATTACAAAGTAAATATATTAATTCACTTTTTATTTATTTTGTAATATGTGAATAATCACATATTGAATTAATATAGTGTGGAGGTTTCTAATTATGAAACAAGGTACAGTTAAATGGTTTAACGCAGAAAAAGGATTTGGATTCATCGAAATCGAAGGAGAAAACGACGTATTCGTTCACTTCTCAGCGATTAATCAAGAAGGGTACAAATCATTAGAAGAAGGACAAGCAGTAGAATTTGAAGTGGTTGAAGGCGATCGTGGACCACAAGCTGCAAACGTTGTAAAATTATAATTTTAATGCAATAAATTATATATGAACGTTAGAAAGACACCCTGGTTTTTCCAGGGTGTCTTTCTTTTACTTTTTAATGTACTTCGTTAGTAATTAAATGTTCAAGCGTCTGTCTTTTAATAACTTCACGTACGCCTTGCTCTGAAACAAAGACAACAGCAGGTTTAAGCATCTGATTATAATTAGATGACATTGAATAATGATATGCGCCCGTTGATTTCACACATAATGTATCACCACGCTTCGTTGAAACAGGAAGGGGGGTATTACGTGCGATAATATCACCAGATTCACATAACTTTCCTGCTACAGTAACATTTTCAGTTTGATTTTCTTCTCGATCTACTAATTCGAGTTCATATTGTGCATCATAAAGTGCAGTCCTGATATGATCGCTCATCCCACCATCGATAGATATATATTTATTTGTTTCAGGTATTGACTTTACTGTACCTACTTCATAAAGTGTTATTCCAGCTTCACCGACGATAGAACGTCCTGGTTCTAAAGAGATTTCTGGTATTTTATAATCAATTTCGTTACATGTATCAATTAACGTCTCAGTAATGGCTTTAATGCCATCTTCAATAGGATAACTGATATCTTCAGATGTATATTTTATACTGAATCCACCGCCGATATTTAATACCTTAATTTCAATATTATTTACTTTTAACCAATGAATAACGATTTGTATTGTTTCTATCGTTCCAGTTGATTCGAATATTTGAGAGCCAATATGAAAATGTATACCATAAAAGTCAATGTGGCTTGCTTCCTGAATGTGCTTTACGCCCTGTAATGCAAGGCCATGTTTTATACTTAATCCAAATTTACTATCTTCTTGTCCAGTCTGGATAAATTCATGTGTATGTGCTTCTACACCTGGATTTACGCGTAATACAGCTTTAACGGTACTATTCTTACGTTTAGCGATAGTGTTGATGCGTTCAATTTCATCGATTGCATCAATCACAAAGTATTCAACACCCGCTTCAATCGCATATTCAATTTCATGATCTGTCTTATTGTTACCGTGGAAATGAATTTTTTGTGGATCAAATTGAGCTGTAAGGGCAGTATAAAGTTCACCTTCTGATACGACATCTAATCCCATATGTTCTTCCTGCAACAGTTTAAATAATTGAATAGATGTAAATGCTTTTGATGCATATGAAATCGTATAAGTTAATCCTGAGACTTGTAATGCTTCATGGAAACGTCTGCATTGATTACGGATTAATGATTCGTCATATACGAATAAGGGTGTACCATATTGTTCTTTTATATCTAGTAATGAATGGCCGTGTATTGTTAGTACGCCTTGTTCTCTTGTTAAATTCACTGTGTAACCTCCAGTAATAGTGTATTGTGATTGAGTGCAGAAAGCTGTTCAGAATTAGCGCCTACACCTAAAAATGTATATTCATCGATACGCATCTGTTCGTGATATAAATAAACGATATCATTCGGTTTTACGTGTTCATCGACTTCAACAAACATATGACTCATCATCAGCGCCTTAATAGGATACCGTCTGTTGTTGATCAGACAGTCATGCTTTGCGCGTGTTCTTAAAATACCGTCACCGTATCCAATGGCCACAACTGCTAATCGTGTATCTCTTTGTGCGGTAAATGCGAAACTATAGCCAGCGGACTGTCCGGCATTTATTTCACGAATCTGTATAACGTGGCTTGATATACGTAATGACTGTCTGGTAATAGATTCCGGTATATTCGAATAGGGACGAGAGCCATAAAGAATGATGCCAAGTCGTAAATGTGTATGTTGTGATAATAGACCATCTTCACGAACGTAGCTTGCACTGTTCTGTGCATGTATGACTTCAAATGAATGGAGCGGAGCCAGAGTGTTTACTACGTCTAACCAGTCCTTCTTTTCAGTTTCATAATCTGTAAATTCGAATTCATCGGCATATCCAAAATGTGTCCATAATCCTTTAATATCAATATCAGGATATTGTGCTTTAATGATTAATAGTGTTTCCTGCATTTCAGCAATTGATTTAAAGCCTGAACGATGTAACAAATTCTCATATTCCATATGAAGCGGGATGCCATAAAGTTCATCGCTGTAAGTCTCAAAAAATTTTGCTGATGGCAGTGTCATTTCAATGTTATATCGTCTTAAACTTTCGAAATCCGTGACTGGATTCATTAGGAAGATATTACAAGTATTATTATAGTTACGAATAGCAATTGCCTCTTCTAAGCTTGTCGTACTGAAATAATTAATACCACAAGCTGTCATGCAATCTAACGTAAATTCGAGGCCGTAATTATAAGCATTATTTTTAACGACAGCAATCACTGGATTATCTTTAATGACCTGTTTGATGTTGTCCGTAAACTGTGTTTGATTAATTTCCCATTTAGCACTCATCTTCGTAACCTCGAACAAGTGATAGGTAATAATTAATACCATTCAGTAATACTTTTTCATCAAAGTTAAATTGATTATGATGTAATCCATGTACATAGCCTTTTTGTTCATTTCTGCAACCGAGAAATACAAAGTAAGTTGGAGCTAGGCTGCTATAGAAAGAGAAATCTTCTCCGAATAAATAGGGTACATCTTTTTTTACACCGACAAGATTAGATTGTGCAATACTTTGTACAACTTTGTCTTCAAGAGACGAATCGTTGATTGTTGGAGGATATCCTTCAGAAAATTCTACATTGACCTCACAATGTGTTGTTAATGATACAGCTTGTGCGATATGTTCCATTTGCTGCTGGGTAATAATTAAATCATCTGCACGATATGTTCTGATTGTACCTTCTAGGTAACCACTGGAAGGTACAGTATTAATCGCTTCACCAGCATTAAACTTTCCGATGTGAATAATATTACGTTCTAGTCCTGGTAAATAGAACTGCTGGAGTGTACTCACTTGATTTAAGACTTGAATCAAAGCATTGCTTGCAGCATGGCCTTGCTCTTTATTTGCAACATGTGCACTTTTACCATTAATAAAGAATCGATATTCAGTCGCACTGGCTGTAATTTCATGACTTCTGTAAATCATTTCTCCTTCGGGATGATCAGGCATCATATGGATACCGTATATCGCTTTTATATTATATGCTTCAAAATTAAAGTTTTGTATCAGTAAATTAGCACCGGCATTTGCTTCTTCCGACGGTTGAAAGATGAACATGATATTGTGTGTTAAAGGCGTTTCCCTGCTCATTTTATTTACTGCTTCCATGAATGCAATTAGCATTGTTGTATGACCATCATGGCCACATGCATGCATAACATGCGGTACTTTGGATTTGTATTCAATATCGTTTTGTTCTTCAATCGGCAGTGCGTCAATATCAGCACGAAACGCGATTGTTTCGTTTGAAGACCCCCTGATGATTGCAATAACACCTGTTTCAAGAGGGGTAAAGTATTCAATACCAAGCGATTGTATTCTTTTAATAATATATGCTGTTGTATGATGTTCTTCCAGGCCAAGTTCAGGATACTGATGTAAAGTACGTCGCGTATTGATAATGTTATCTAGATTTATCATTGTTTCACCTTTCTACAGTAGAATGAAAGGCTGATACATGTATCAGCCTGGGTATTATTGATTTAATTGTCTTAAAGCACTTACGATTTCAATTTTAGAACCTTCAACTTCAGAAGCCTGCTTAATCACACGTGCAGGAGTTCCAGCTACAACGCTTCCTGCAGGAACATCTTCAGTAACGATAGCGCCCGCTGCAACGACAGCGCCACGACCAACACGAACACCTTCTAAAATTACGGCATTTGCACCGATTAATACATCATCTTCAATGATTACCGGTTGTGCGCTAGGGGGCTCGATAACGCCTGCCAGAACAGCGCCTGCTCCAACGTGAACGTTTTTACCAGTTGTTGCACGTCCTCCAAGTACAGCGTTCATATCAATCATCGTACCTTCACCGACAACTGCGCCAATATTAATTGTAGCACCCATCATAATAACAGCATTATCTTCGATGACAGCATGTTCACGGATAAAAGCACCAGGCTCAATACGTGCATTAATATTACGTTGATCAATTAATGGAATCGCTGAGTTACGGCGGTCATATTCAACTTCGATTTCACTGAATATTGATTGATTCTCAGTATAAAAAGCTTGAAAGTCAGCTAGATCTCCGAATATTGTTTTTGAGTGTACGCATCCAAATACTTTTAATGTTTCAGGGAATGCCACATCTTCAAAATTTCCGTTTGCATAAACTTTTACCGGCGTTTGCTTTTTTGAATTACTAATGTACTGAATAATTTCTTGTGCTGATAAGTCTCTCATAATAATCTCCTTTAAGATAATTTATTGATATGTTTTTAACTTTTTTATAAATATTCTTTATGATAAATTTTCAAATGTATAATAGCCATTTTGCTTATGGATAAGTTGCTCAGCTACTTCGATGGCACCATTTGCAAAGATGTCTTTACTTTGCGCACGGTGAATAATCTGTATTGTTTCATCAATGCCTGCAAAAAGCACTTCATGCTCACCTGTAATCGTACCACCACGTACTACGCTGATACCGATGTCATCATGTGCTCTTTCTTTATCTTCTAATGTACGGTCCGTGACAGGATTTAAAGATCTTTTCTCTTGAATTGCATCGAGTAGTTTAACGAGGGTACCGCTCGGACCATCAACTTTTTTGTTATGATGGCGCTCAATCAGTTCAATATCATAATCTTTTAATAATGGTACTGCATATTGGATGAGTTCAGTTAAGATATGCACGCCATAACTCATATTTGCACTAAAGAAAGTAGGCGTATGTTGTGCTTTAATTTTCAATGCTTTGATTATTGCTTCTTTTTCTCCGGTTGTAGCTATGACTAAAGGTATATTATATTTGCTCTGAATCAGTGGAAGTGTAATTTCCGGATTGGAAAAATCAATGATCACATCCGCTTCAGGAAATTCATCATCCACATAATAGATAGGGTAGGGAAGCTTTCGCTCTGTAGTTCGTGACAAAATGATTCCCGTAATTTCATGTCCTTTATCTAATGCTAATTTAGCAACACGTTCGTTCATTGCACCAAAACCTGCTAATAATATTTTCAATTAGATCACCTGACTTCTAAAGTTGTCATAAACATTACTAATGTGCTGCTGTTCTTCATCTAACAAAGGTACAAGCGGTAAACGTACTTCACCATTTGCGTAACCGATATGTGTAACAAGTGCTTTAATCGGCATTGGGTTGATATCAACTTCCAGTGCATTAAGTAAAGGTGCAATTGCATTAAACTTTTCTATTGCCAGGGCAGGGTCATCATTATATGACGTATAAACTTCCTGAAATTCTTTTGGAATTGCATTTGCGATTACTGAAATAACGCCATCTCCACCGGCTTCATAGAAAGGTACGACAATATCGTCATTACCGCTATAAAGCATAAAATCATCAGGAATAATTGATTTAACTTTTGCAGTATAGTCAAGATCGTGTGTTGCATCTTTTAAAGC
>CAACWL010001007.1_pt1 | contig 11371 bp, 10 predicted proteins | sample 2275641 | NCBI WGS metagenome assembly CAACWL01 (sample SAMEA5312462, study PRJEB27640) | indoor metagenome | biome: indoor environment; feature: uncontrolled; material: polymer tiles stone | place: Germany | collected 2014-07-07 | reverse complement strand
TATAACTTTGAATGGTTATTTGGTAGCAAACCTTACTCAGCACTTGAAAGTGATGTTGATGTATACAGTTCTTTAAAAAGGTTGTTCATTTATGTCGTTATTTTCGTATCTACTTTAAGTTTTATGAATTTAATACCCGAACGAAAATTACCCCTGACTTATATTGGTTCAAGAACGATGTTTATCTACCTACTTCATGGACTTTTCGTTGGTTTATTCCGTTCAAAAGAATGGGATAGAATGCTATTAGATCAACCGTATGTTTGGGTTGCAATTGTGCTCATTACTATCATAATTGTTTATTTCTTCAGTAGTGATCTCGTTAGGCACTACGCTAACCCAATTGTTAATATTAAAAAACCACCTAAAAAGAAAGAATAATTAAAAAGCCTATCCTTTACAACACTCAAAGGATAGGCTTTTTTTGTTATATCGAGATTGAAATTTATCTAATTAAAGATTCATATGGAATCGTACCAATATATTTATCTTCACTATTTAATAAATAGGCTGGTATTTGGACATGTTTATGTGTTACCGGTGCGAGTTCATGATTATTATTGTATAGGTTTTCTAACACTTCATAACTTGCACTTAGTAAATATGTTAAGTAATCAATCCACTCTTGGGTATAAGGTGTATCTGATTGTATAAATAAAATAGGATTCTCTTTTTTTTCTGTAGGTTGCATAAAATCAGAAACAAATTTTCTTTCATCAAATGACAGTTCTTCTTTTGATTTAAATTTAATGTGAAATTGTGCATTTTTAATAAGGCGATTATCTTGTCCGAAATAGTAACGATGAAAATGTGGTAACTGAGCTTCTGCTCTACATATATGTATTGAATCTTCTTCAAATGAAATCATCCATTGTTCATCATTATTTTGTATGAGCACAAAAGTTGGATGTGGTAACCATTCAAAAATATTTAAAGAAAGTAATAACTTTAATCGTTGATTCATATTATTTAAGTTCACCATATAAACATCCCCTTTTATTGTAATGTTTCCCTTATTGTAATACGTTTTCTAAATTTTTGCTATATTCATTTATTTGTTCTCTTTTTATCGTTATAATTAAATTATCGTTTTGAAGAGGTGAAAAAAATGCAATTACCATTAAATAAATTTGCATCTCAACTTCAAGTGTCTGGTATAAGAGCTATATCTAACCGCATACCTGAAATTGATGATGTCGTAAACTTGACTGTTGGACAACCTGACTTTCAAGTACCAGCAAGTGTTAAAGAAGCAATGAAAGATGCAATCGATCAAAATTTTACGTCTTATTCTCATAATGCAGGATTGTTAGAACTGAGAAAAGTTGTACAATCTTATTACAAAAATCGTTTCAATGCTTCTTTTACAACAAATGAAATATTAATAACTAATGGCGCAAGTGAAGCGTTAGATACTACTTTAAGAGGCATACTTGAACAAGGCGATGAAGTATTAATACCATCTCCTGTATATGCCGGCTACGTCCCTCTCATTGAATTATTAGGGGCTAAACCTATATACATAGATACTACCCAAACTGGATTAAAAATAACACCAGAATTAGTTGAAGCTCATATTACCGATAAAACTAAAGCAATATTATTAAACTATCCTAACAATCCAACTGGTATAACTTTAAACCAGCAAGAAGTCGAAGCACTCATTGACGTGTTTAAAGCCTATCCTATATACATCGTCAGCGATGAAATTTATGCTGAAAATACTTTTGGCCAACCACACACATCATTTGCTTCATATGATGTTATTAAAGACCAATGTATTTTATTAGGTGGATTAAGTAAATCACACTCTATGACAGGTTTACGCATTGGTTTTCTACTCGGACCTGAATATGTAATGAAGCAATTAACTTTTGTTCATGCATATAATTGTATTTGCGCAAACGTACCAAGCCAATATGCTGCTATAGAAGCACTTACAAATGCAGTCGACTCACCAAAAGAAATGAACAAAGCGTATATTGAACGTCGTGATTATGTTTATAAACGTTTAATTGAAATGGGCTTTATCTTGAATGAAAAACCTCAAGGCGCATTTTATATATTCCCTCAAATATCACAATTTGGTATGGATGATTACGAATTTTGTATGAAAGCGCTCGAAGACTATCATGTCGCAATCGTACCTGGTTCAGCTTTCACACATATTGGCAAAGGCTATATAAGAATTTCATATGCTTATAATATAAAATCCCTTGAAGAAGGATTGAATAGATTGGAAAGAATGATTCAAGAAGTATTTTAAAGGGGCTGAATTTTAATGAACTTTTTATGGCAAACATTTGAAGATCGAAAAAATTTATTAAAAAACTTAGTACAACATGATTCCATTACACATTCTGAAGGTGAAAAATCCTTTCCATATTTTTTAAAGAAACAATACTTAAAACTCGATTATTTCAAAAAATATTCTGATCAAGTTATATTGCATCCGACTGGGGATGGTCGACATGCAGTATTGGCATATTATAAAGCACCAAAAACTAAAAAAACACTTGTGTGTATTAGTCACTTTGATACAGTTGGTGTCGATGACTATAGTGAGTATAAAGAAGCAGCATTTGATATGGATCACATTACAGAAATTTTCCGCATAGATGACAAGTATTTAACACCTGATGGTAAAGAAGATATCCATTCTGGTAATTACTTATTTGGACGTGGTTCTATGGATATGAAACCAGGACTTATGATACATATGTCACTTATTGAAAAAGCCATTCAAAAAGCGTGGGATATCAATATTATAGTCATTTCTGTTCCAGACGAAGAAGTTGAATCTAAAGGCATGCATAAAGCAGTTGAAAGACTGAATCAAATTCGTAAAGAAGACAATTTAGAAATCGTCTTACATTTAAATAGTGAACCAACATTTTCACAAGCAGAAAAAGATTCAAACCATTACGTTTATTCAGGTACTATAGGAAAAATTATGCCCTCTACACTATGTTATGGTAAAGAAACACATGTCGGGCAACCTTTAAACGGTATCAGTTCAAATTACATTCAAAGCTTTATTAATAACAAGATAGAATATAGCACATTATTTAAAGAACATTATAAAGACGAAATCACACCACTCCCCGTTTCTCTTATGAGTCGAGATATTAAAGACCACTATGATGTACAAACGCCTTTCCGTACAGTGGCTTTATATAATGTATTCTTGTTTCAACGAAACGCCGAGGATATTTTTACAATTTTTAACAATATCGTAAAAGAAGCTGTTTCAACTTGTGAGAAATCTTACCAAGAAATTTTAAAATCTGAAGGTTATCTTAAAAATATATCTATAAATGTATTAACTTTTAAAGAATTAAAAGATTTAGCAATTAAAGAATTTGGAGAAGCGCATATCAAACATGTCATAAATGAGGTCATTGAACACATACATGATGACAGAGCACAATCAATAGAGATCACTGATCGCTTCATGCATATGCTCAAGGAGCTTGGACCAAGTGTCATAACATTCTTTGCGCCACCCTATTATCCGGCAGCTCACTCATCAGAGGATTCGTTTATTGATGAAATAGTAGAAACAGTAAGTGAAGTCTCCTTATCTCAATTTAATAGAGTTTCTCAAAGACAATATTTCTTCAATGGTATTAGTGATTTAAGTTACGCAAAATATAGACAAGATGACTTAGGGTTTGAAAGTTACATTGAGCAAACTCCAGTATTTAACGAATCTTACTTTATACCTTTTAATGATATAAAAGAGATAAGCGCACCTGTTATTAATATCGGGCCTATAGGAAAAGACGCACATCAAGTTACAGAACGTATTAATATGAAGAGCGCATTTGAAGAAATACCTACAATAATCGAACAAGTCGTTAAAAAGCATTTACTATAAAAAATAAGCATATCACTATTTACTGAGAAAAATCAGTAACGTGATATGCTTATTTATTTTGAGTTGAGCAATATATCCCAATCTCTTTATCTATATTATGGGAATTTAGGGAATTGATCGAAGTCTGGTTGACGTTTTTCTTTAAATGCGTCACGACCTTCTTTCGCTTCTTCTGAAGTATAGTATAACAATGTTGCGTCTCCAGCGAATTGTTGTAATCCCGCTAGTCCATCTGTATCTGCGTTCATAGCAGCTTTTAAGAAGCGTAATGCTGTTGGTGAGTGTTCCATCATTTCTTTACACCATTGCACTGTTTCGTCTTCTATTTTGTCTAATGGTACTACAGTGTTAACAAGTCCCATATCGATTGCTTCTTTAGCATCATATTGACGACATAAGAACCAAATCTCACGAGCTTTTTTATGTCCAACGATTCTAGCTAAATAACCTGATCCATAACCAGCATCGAATGATCCTACTTTAGGTCCAGTTTGTCCAAATCTTGCATTATCAGCAGCGATTGTTAAATCACATACGATATGCAACACGTGACCGCCACCGATAGCATAACCTCTTACCATTGCTATAACTGGTTTAGGGATTACACGGATTAAGCGTTGTAAGTCTAATACGTTAAGTCTTGGGATTTGATCTTCTCCAACATATCCACCATGTCCACGTACTGATTGGTCTCCACCTGAACAGAATGCTAAGTCGCCTTCACCTGTTAAAATAATTGAACCTACTCTTTGATCGTCTCTTGCTCTTGAAAATGCATCGATCATTTCTTGTACAGTTAATGGTGTAAATGCATTACGTACTTCTGGGCGATTTATCGTAATTTTTGCGATTCCTTCGAAAAATTCATACTTAATTTCTTTATATTCTTTTATAGTTTCCCATTGTCTTGACATAATTTGCCTCCTAAAATAAAATCTATTATCATTGTATCAAATTTTGTGGGTTGTTCCACATGAATTGTGTGACCAGCTTCATTTACAATATGAAATTTACTATTTTTAATACTTTCGTGCATCTGTTTACCTATTTCTATAAACTTTTTATCTTCGCTTCCTACTATTATGCATGTAGGCACTTCAAGCGCATGTAATGCTTTCCAATATGAAGGTTGGGCACCAGTTCCATAATCTATTAAAGCTTTGCTTAGTCCATCAGGCGTTTGTGAAAGTCTCATTTGCTTTATACGTTCTCTTTCTGCAGATGACAGCATCGATTGACTCTTGAATAGTGGTAATTGAGACCATTCTTCTACAAATTGTTTCATACCTACATGTTGAATATAACGTGCCCTATTATGATCTACTTCTATACGACTAAGCTTATCTTCATCATTTGCTAAACCAGGACTCGCACTTTCTAATATAAGGCCATTTAACAACTCAGGAAATTGAGTTGCAAAACTTAATGCAACACGTCCGCCCATTGAATATCCGTGTAGATAGACATTTTTCAACTGATAATAGTCCACTATTTTTTTAATGTGGTTTGCTATAAATTCCATTGACCATTTTTCATCGTAACTTGATTGATCACTGCCATGACCAGGAAGGTCTACAGTTATCACATTAATGCCTTGATTAGTTATATCATCTTCGACTAGATGGAAAGTCGTGTGATCACTTATAAAACCATGTAACAATATAATCGTTGGCTTATCAACATCAAGTTGTTTAACGTGGTGAGTTAACATATTGAATGCCTTTCATTTTTGCAAATAATTCTCTATGTGTTTCTGTATTTTCTTCTCTATTCGTCATAATTTCATACAAATATGAACCAAATTGAGGTAAAGTTTGACGTTTATAGTCAGAAACATCTTCAAATTTTTCATATCCTAATTCGTATAAATGCGCTACATGTTGATAATCTAAATCAAGCGGTGTACCGAATAATTTTTCAAAATGTTCAGGCGCTTCTTCTTTCGGGGCTAAGTAATTAAAAATACCGCCACCATTATTGTTTAAGCACACTATCGTAATATCAAGGTCATGCAATTTACTCATAATAAGTCCATTCATATCATGGAAGAATGAAATATCTCCAATAATTAATGTGACTTTATTATAAACTGACATGCCTAAAGCGGTTGAAACAACACCATCAATGCCATTAGCACCTCTATTTGCTGCAATCTCAGCTTTGGAGTCTAAATTGAATGTATCAACATCTCTAATCGGCATACTATTACCTACAAAAACAGTATCTTTAGACGACATTTTTTTCAACAAACTACCAACAGCTGCTCCTTCGTCGGTTTCTTCTTGTATATACTCATCTATTAATACTCTTGCTTCTTTATCCATTGTTATCCATTTTTCTAGCCAATTTTTATTTTGAGTTGGTGTTACATCTTGAGCTTGTCTGAAGAAATCATTTGGACTTAACTCTACAGAAATTGTTGGCACTTTTGGATATGCATCTGGTGTATCATTATTTTGAACAAGTATTTGTGGACATTTTATATCTTTCAACCAATTATTTAAATGTTTAGAAATAACTGGTTGCCCTACTCTTATGATAAATTGTGGTTCTATTTTTAAACCACCTTTGAAAAGTGCATCATAAGTAGCTATAACATTTGGATGATTTAACTTTCTTAAGTTACTCAATGGATCTGCCAAGATTGGAATGTTATGAATCGCTGAATACGTCAAGATTTGTGACAAATCTTGACCTTGTGTATCTCCAACTACAACAACACCACGAGGCTTTTCAATGTAGGTTTGAATATTTGAAAAGTCAATTGACTTTTGATATTTAGTTGCTATTTTTCTTTTAGAAGATAAATATCTTCTAAGCTTAACGTTTGGAATAAGAGGTTCTCTAAATGGGAAATTAAAATGAATTGGGCCTCTTTGTGGTCCAACAAAATGTTTTTCAGCTTTAATCATATTCATATTAATTGCGTTTATAGTACCTTCTGTTTCATCGGCTAAAGGCATATCAAATTGAAATTTCGTGAAATTCTCGAACATATTCACTTGATTAATTGCTTGTGGTGCACCAACATTTCTAAGTTCATGAGGTCTGTCACTCGTCACGACGACAAGCGGCAACCTACTAATAAACGCCTCAGAAACAGCAGGTGTATAATTTGAAGCAGCAGTTCCTGACGTACAAATGATCGCAACTGGTTTCTGACTAGCTTTGATGATGCCTAGTGCGAAGAAAGCTGCACTTCTTTCATCAGGGTGTATCCATGTTTTTATATGAGGGTGTCTTTCACATGCAATTGCCAATGGTGTAGATCTAGAACCAGGGCTGATTACGACATCATCAACGCCATACTCATATAATTTCGAAACAAATGTGAATACTTGTTTAGTTAGACTTTCGGTATGTGTACTCAAATCTACATCACTCCTAGTGCTTTTAACATTGGTTTGAATTTTAAATCTGTTTCTTCAAATTCTGAGATTGCATTTGAATCTTTTACGATGCCACAACCTGAATATAATGTGGCTGTCTTTCCTTTTACAAGCATTGAACGAATAGAAACAATAAATTCACCATTATTTTCTAAATCAATATAACCTAACGGCGAACCATAAAATCCTCTCGTACCAAACTCTTCGTGCTCTATAAATTTAATAGCTTCTACTTTTGGGAATCCTCCAAGAGCAGGTGTAGGATGTAATTGATTTACGATTTCTAAAACATTTTCAGATAATAAATCTGCCTGAATCTTCGTATATAGATGATATAAATGTTTGTTTGTTAAAATCGTTGGTTTTTTATCGTATTCTAATTGCTTCGTAAAGGACTGGATATCATGGATGATGCTATCAACAACATAGCGATGTTCAAATTGATTTTTCGAATCATTTAAGAGCTCATCTTTTAAAATGTTATTTTCAGATTCATCTTCTGTTCTAGCTATCGTTCCAGCAATTGCGTTCGTATAAAGTTTTCCATTCTCTATTTGGCATAATTGTTCTGGAGTTTGTGAAATGAATTGAGACTTACCAGATTCAAATAATAATAAATAACTTGCTTCATTACTATCTAATGACCTTTGTAATGCATCTTCAACATCTACATTATCCTGAAATTCAATTTTTCTCCTTCTAGCTAATACAACTTTTTGTAGAGCGACTGACTCATTCATCAATGCTACTACTTTTGTAACTAATGCTTTCCACTCTTCGCTTTGAATATCTTTATTAGCAACCATTTTTGGTTCTGATACTGTTCTTGCTTGAGCTTTTGATTCAACAATGTTCAATATTTCTTCTATGTTATCTATATCAAACTTATGACTATGGTCAGTGTACGTTAAGTAACAACGACCATTTTCTTTCGTAATCATAAATTTTGGTAATACAAAATGACTCATTCCAAAATCTTTCCATTCGTTCGTTAAAGAATGCTCTGAAAATTGAAATCCACCAAAGAATTTTAAATGATGTTTATCTTCATGAAAGACCATCGTATTTAACTGTTCTTTAATATTTTGCCAATACTCATATATCTCATCGTGCTCTAAATGTGAATATCTAGCTTCTAATAAATAACCGATACCACACATTTCTAATTTGTAATCCTTAGATTTGTAATAAAAACGTTGTCCTATATAATTGATTTCTTCCCTTAATAAATGGATTAAATCTGGTTGATATTGAAGCTCAATTTCAACTGAAATATAATTTTTATTACCATCGATTTCAGAAATCATTTTTTGCTTCAAATCCTTCTTCAAGGCCATTTCACTTCCACTTCTTTCCGATAAATATCTATCTTCTTATTTTATCATTTTTTAACACAACATGCGTTAATATTGTACTTTTAAAATAGAATATATATTAAAATATTACACAATAACCGTGATTGACCAATTGATGATGAAGGCATATACTAATACTGTCAAAAATATTAATAATAAGAGGTAAATAAATGTCACAAAATTTATCACAGCATTCTGGCGTAAAAAAATATTATCATTTAATGAGGCCGCATACACTTACTGCTTCATTTGTACCAGTATTACTAGGTACAGCTTCATCAAAAATATTTTTAACAGGTGCTGAAGCATCCATTAAAATTACAGTAGTATTAGCTATGCTATTAGCAAGCATTTTAATACAAGCAGCAACAAATATGTTTAATGAATATTTCGATCATAAACGTGGATTAGATGATCACACATCTGTTGGTATAGGTGGTGCTATAGTTAGAAATGGTATGTCACCAAAATCCGTCTATAACTTAGCTATCGCATTTTATATTATCGCAGTGCTTTTAGGTATTTATATTTGTATGCAAAGTACTTGGTTATTAATACCTATAGGACTTTTTTGTATGGCCATTGGATATTTTTATACAGGTGGACCATATCCTATATCATGGACACCATTTGGAGAAATATTCGCTGGAATCTTTATGGGATTTGTTATTGTCATGATTTCATTCTACATACAAACCGGTACATTAAGTTTTTATCCAGCACTACTCAGTATACCTGTCTCTATTACAATCGGGCTCATTAACTTAGCCAATAACATTAGAGACCGCGAAAAAGATAAACAAAGTGGTAGAAAAACATACGCTATTTTAGTCGGAAAAAGATTTTCACTTATGACAATGGCGATTCTGTACATTTTCTCATACGTATTTGTTATCTACTTAGCATTATTTAAGCCATATGGTTCAATATTATGGTTGCTCGTACTTATTTCAGTACCATTCCCAATTAAAGCTGTACGACGCTTTAATAAGAATGATACGCCACAGTCAATGATGCCTGCTATGGCAGCAACTGGCAAAGCTAACACGATATTCGGCTTATTATTAGCACTAGCTGTATATATTAGCGGTTTACTAGGTGGACTATAACAATTTAAAAAAGAACAGTACGAACTTGCAAAATGTTCGTGCTGTTCTTTTTATATTACTTTTGATTAGATTTATTTATTGTGAATCATACAATACCCTCAAAGCTAGTATCCCAACCTTATAAATCTAAAAGCGCTCACTATTATTTATTTAAAAATTGAATAATATCTTTTTCCACTTTCTCTTTGTCATCACTTCGTGTCATAAGATGCGTTGCTTTTTCATATGAAGTGAACGTTTTCTGCTGTGTACCTATTTCTTTATAAATATGTTCAGCACTATCTTTATAAGTTGATTGATCAAGTTCTCCATACATAATGGAAATTGGTATTTGGATACTGCATAGCTCTTTCATCGTTTGTTCAATAAAACTACTGAAAACTTGAGCGCCTTCATCATATCCATCAATAAGCGCAAGTTGTCGGTCACTTTCATTTTGGTCTAAATTTTGAATTTGATTGATTCTTTTACCGTAGCTATAAAGTCTACGTTTTATATCAATACTTGTACGATTATTAGGTACAGACATCACAACACATTTTTTAATGTCGCTTGTTTCAACAAGTCTTAATGACATTAAACCTCCCAATGACACACCAAGGACACTAATATCTTTATAACCTTCATCTTTCAAAAATTGATAACTGTTTTGTACTTGTTGCCACCAATCATCCGTATTGTATTTCAACAACGATTCTACACTCAAACCATGACCTTTATAAGCAGGTATATAACATGTATACCCTTCTTCATTTAATGTAACAGCCAAATCTTTAACATCTCTAACCGTGCCTGTAAAAGAATGCAACAATAACACTGCTTCGTTACCACCTTTTAAATATACATTTCGAGATTCTTTCAATTTCAACAAATCTATCACTCCGGTATTAAATTTCTAAACTTACTTTATAATTTCTTTTCCATATAGTAGTTTGTCGTTTCAAACCCCATTTTTTCATATAATGAATATGCTCTTTTATTATGAGCAAAGACGTGCAGTCGAATACTTTCGATTTGATGATTTTTACAATATCCATCCAAGGCTTTCATCGTCTCTTTTCCTATACCTTTGCCTCTATGTATTTCATCAATTTTTATATCATAAATAAAGCTTTTCAAAGTATTATTCTTTTCAAAAACATGTAACCATAAAATACCAACCTGTTCATCATCTAAATGAATCGTAAAAATTTTATGCCCTTCAGTTTGTAATCCTTGAGGTAGTAATTTTTCAAAATACGCTCTACCTTTACTGTCAGCTTCGCTTGCATCCCACGTTCCATTTTTCACTTGTTCTTCGGCAAATTCTTTCATAGAAACTTCGTAAAAATCTTTAAAATCACGCGCCTGCATTAACTCTAAATTGACAGTCATAAAAATCTCCTTTCAAGCTTATATTTAGGTCCATTATACACTTATAAAAGCCTTCCATATACAAAAAAGCCTGCAACCATAACGGTTACAGACTTTGTGACGGAGATGGAGGGATTCGAACCCTCGCGCCGCAGAACGACCTACACCCTTAGCAGGGGCGCCTCTTCAGCCAACTTGAGTACATCTCCATGGCTCCACAGGTAGGACTCGAACCTACGACCGATCGGTTAACAGCCGATAGCTCTACCACTGAGCTACTGTGGA
>CAACWL010000151.1_pt1 | contig 11585 bp, 10 predicted proteins | sample 2275641 | NCBI WGS metagenome assembly CAACWL01 (sample SAMEA5312462, study PRJEB27640) | indoor metagenome | biome: indoor environment; feature: uncontrolled; material: polymer tiles stone | place: Germany | collected 2014-07-07 | reverse complement strand
GACAAACCACAAATTCAATTCCCTGGATACCCGAAGCGGGAATATATTTCTCGTTAAAGCTTGATGCTTTATCTCTATTTTTCTTTTTTATTATTTCATCAATTAGTATTTTAGTGATTTTTTATAGTTTATTTTATATGAAGAAATATGAAAGACACGGTTACTTTTATTCAAGTTTAACGTTATTCATTATCGCGATGTACGGTATCGTACTAGCTAATAATACAATTATTCTTTATTTATTCTGGGAGCTAACAAGTGTAGCCTCTTTTCTGTTAATTGCTTTTCATTACAATAAAGCACCATCATATCAAGGTGCCCTGAAATCATTTGTAATTACGATTCTTGGCGGAAGTATTATGTTGATTGGTTTATTACTATTAAACAATATTGCCGGTACCGCACAAATTGATCAAATATTATCCGGCAATTTCAGCAAAGATACTACATTTATTATTAGTATAGTCCTCATTATGATAGGAGCATTTAGTAAATCAGCTCAGTTTCCTTTTCATATATGGTTGCCGGATGCAATGGAGGCACCTACCCCTGTAAGTGCATTACTGCACTCAGCTACGATGGTTAAGGCTGGAATCTATTTATTGATTAAATTATTACCCCTATACATAGACAATGAATTTCTCGCTTACGTATTACTTATTGTAGGTATTATTACGATGGTAATGGGTAGCGTTGTAGCAATTTCTAAGCATGATATGAAAGCATTGCTTGCTTATTCTACAATTAGTCAGTTAGGCATGATGGTTATATTAATCGGTATCATCGCTTTTCCACAGAGTGACTTCCATATTAGAGATTATGCTTATAATGGATTACTTTTGCTTATTTTGAGTCACGCATGTTATAAAGCAACCCTTTTTATGGGAACAGGCATTGTAGATTTAGCTACAGGTACAAGGAATATGAATACGCTCGTTGGTTTAAGACATAATCTTCCCGTAACTTTCATTACTATGCTTATTTCAGCTCTAGCAATGGCCGGATTACCGTTTTTAAGTGGTTTTATTTCTAAAGAGATGTTGATTACTGCATTGTATGAAATGAGAAATGAACATGTAATACTATACATTATTTTAATATTATCAGTCATTGGCAGTATCGGAACATTTATATACTGTTTTGTGTTAATCATTCGACCATTTATGGGAGAACGTACTGTTGAGACTAAAGTGTTATCTCCATTAATTGATATAAGTGGTATCTTACTTATGATCGTTACGCTTATTCTATTCTTTATTCCAAATCAAGTTCAGGAGCTGTTTATCAGTCCGATTGTTTCAGAGCAAGTCAATTTAAATTTAAAGCATGTTTCAGCGTGGCATGGATTTACACCACCCCTAATGCTAACTTTATTGATATTTTTAAGTGGCTTTGCAGTACTTAAAACTGGTTTATATCAGCATCTATATGCAGCATTTGATCATTTATCACTTAACAAGGCATATCACTTTATTGGAAGGTCGAAAGAATATATTGCTTCTCAATCATTATCGATACTGATGACTGGGACATTAAATGTTTATGCAATATATCTTTATATATTTATTGCTGCATTAATATTACCTAACTTAATTGCTAATATTGATTTCGGCTGGTCAATTAAGTACGAAATAACTGCTTTTACTGTCATAGTTGGTGTCATGATGATTATTAGTGCATTAGGGCTTCTGTTCGTTAAAAGTAGGATGACAGCAGTAGTAATGATTGGTTTAGTGGGTTATGGCATTAGTATTTTGTTTATGCAGCTGAAGGCACCTGACCTTGCTTTAACGCAACTTGTTATAGAAACGATTACGACAGTTTTATTTTTAGCTTGTTTTTACCATTTACCTAACCTGGAGAAAGAAGCGCCGAATATACTGTATAAACTATTGAGACATGGCATATCATTTGCAATTGCTGCAATTGTATTCTTAGTGATGGTTCAAAGTAATCAGACAGAAGCATTCGCGACGATTTCTACGTACTATAACAATAGTTATAAACTTGCTGGTGCAAAAAACGTAGTCAATGCGATATTGGGAGACTTCAGAGCTTTCGATACGATGCTGGAAGGTATCGTTATTATGATTGCTGGTTTTGGGATTTATACGATATTGAAGAAAGGAGCTACTCATGAAGGAAAATGATTTATTATTAGAAAGTATTTCAAAAATTGTAATTATTATTATTTTAACTTTTGGATTTTATATTTTCTTTAATGGTCATAATGCACCAGGTGGTGGATTTATTGGTGGACTCGTTTTTAGTTCAGCATTCATCCTGATGTTTCTGACATTTGATGCTAAGAGAATACGTAAGTTATTACCTTTTGAATTTCATAAATTAATTTCTATTGGAATTATCATTTCATTAACAGTTATGGTTGTACCTATATTGTTTGGACATGCATTTTTAAATCATGAAGATATATATATTCACGTACCTGTGCTGAACGAATTGCATTTGTCGAGCGTTACATTATTTGAGTTTGGCATTCTTCTTACAGTTGTGGGCGTCGTGATGACTATACTTCTATCGATTAGTGGTGATGTGAAATGACGATACTAACAATCATTACTGCAATACTTGTATATGTAGGCGTAAATTTAGTTTTGTCTAAAAATTTAATTCGCGTAGTACTTGGTACGAGTGTTTTAAGTCATGCTGCAAATTTATATTTAATTTCAATGTCTTATCCGGGAAGTGACTTACCTTTTATTGATGACCATACTCCTGATGTTGATGCTTTACCACAAGCACTCATATTAACAGCCATTGTAATAAGTTTTGCTACAAACGCACTGTTATTAGTTTTAGTATATAGAAACTATCAAATGAATAAAGATAATCAAGTTGATAGTTTAGGAGGTACAGATGAGTAATTTATTGATTGTACCTGTATTAATTCCTATATTATTAGGTGTATTTACGTATTTAAAGAATAAAAGAATATATACCATTGCTATTGCTATATTATCTATAAGTTTGATTACTACTATTGTTTTAGCTTATTCTTCTATAGAAAAACCTATTATTTTAAGTTTAGGTGGTTATAGTGCACCATACGGAATCCAACTTTACGGGGATCTGATGAGTTTGTTGTTCGTTATTGTGAGCATCATTGTAGTGATTGCTGTGCTATATTTCCAATATATTAACCAACTCAAAGACTTAACAGTACCTTTTATTTTATTTATTCTTGCCGGTGTAAATGGGTCTTTCTTAACTGCCGATATCTTTAATCTATTTGTAATGTTTGAAGTTATGTTACTGTCATCGTTTATATTAATTGTTGTCGGTAAGAAAAAATATCAGTTTAAGGCGAGTATTACGTACGTTGTATTAAATTTAATTGGTTCATGGGTATTTCTGATTGGTATTGGAATTTTGTATCGTGTATATGGTACATTAAATTTCGCTCATTTAGGAATGCGAATGCAGGAAGCTGGGTTTATTCCTGAACATGCCGTCATCGTTTTATTATTTGTCGTAGTATTTAGTTTAAAATCAGCATTATTTGTATTTATTTGGCTACCAAGATCTTATAGTGTGTTGTCTTACGAAATTGGTGCAGTATTTGCGGCGTTATTAACTAAAGTAGGCGTCTATGCGATGATAAGAACAACAACAGTAATCTTTGTACCTTATCAGTCCATGTTATCACCTATTATTTTATATATGGCTACTGCTACAGTCATTATCGGTATGTTAGGTGTTATCAAATACAAAGAAATTAAATTGATGTTTTGTTACCAGATTATATTATCTATAGGAATTATCTATTATGGCATTTCTACATTTAGTCAAAAAGGTATAGATGGTGCAGTGATGTATACGTTAAATGATATGTTGGTGAAATCTTGTTTATTTCTTTTAGCAGGTCTCATCGTAAAAAGATTTGGACTTATCAATATGAAATATAAACAAGGATTATTTTATCATGCTAAAGTTACCGCCATGATTGTGCTATTTTTTGTATTTGCGATAGGAGGAATGCCTTTTACAGGAGGGTTTCCCGGGAAATTATTGATACTGCAAGCTGGTATGGATGCGCATCCACTAGGTTATGCAATAGTAATGGTTATTGGTACTTTCGTAGGAATGTTTGCGATGATACGTATGTTTATCACATTGTTCTTTGGAGAAGAGAATCAATCTTGTGTTCAGCTGAACGATGCACAAAGACATGAATTAAATAAACCATATAGTAAGAAGTTGACTGTAATTGGCGTGGTATTAGTCATCACTTGTATGATTTCTATTTTTGCTACACCGTTACAACAACATTTATCAGCAATTCATTACGAACGATATGTAGAAAATGTCATGATGGGAGGATAAGATTATCGCACAGGTTGTATTAAATTTATTTATCGCTATGATTTGGGTGCTTATGGTGGATGAAGATCGCATCTATTTATCAACGTTTATAAAAGGATATTTAATCGGTATTATTATTCTCTACATCATACATCGTTTTTTCGGACATCAGTTCTATTTATGGAAGGTAATGATTTTATTAAAGCTTGTTTTGATCTTCAACTATGAACTTATGAGCTCAAGTCTTTCAACGATGTATCACATCTTATTTATTCCGCACAAGATTGCTCCGGGGGTTGTCACATATAATACATCGATGAAGAAGAATTGGGAAATTACAAGTTTAATGATGCTGATTATATTAACCCCAGGTTCAGTAGTGCTTCGTTTATCACATGATAATAAGAAATTATTTATCCATACATTACATGCGACACCATCAGAAAATATGAAATTATTAAAATCTATTAAACGTTATGAACGCGTTATTAAGGAGGTAGGAGAAACATGAGTATGGTACTGATTCAAGCTGCACTAGTGATATATGGTATTGCTATAATGATCGTGTTATATCGTGTTATTGCTGGACCTTCCTTACCGGATAGAGTAGTAGCTTTCGATAGTATTGGTGCGATGGTAATGTCGAGTGTAAGTATTATGTGTTTAATCATGGATACGACGCTATTTTTAGAAGCGATTTTAATTATTGGTGTATTGTCGTTTATCAGTACAATCGCAACTTCAAGATTTATCGAGCGAGGTGTTATCTTTGAACGTAAACGATAGTATCAATCTCATTCTTTCGATTGTTATTTTTGTAGGTAGTATTATGGCACTTATTAGCGCAATAGGCATATTGATATTTAAAGATGTTTATACACGAAGTCATGCAGCGACAAAAAGCTCCACACTTGCTGTATTACTTACGTTAATCGGTGTTTTCGTTTATTTTATCGTCAATGATGGTTATGTGAGTTTTCGGTTGTTGCTCGGTATATTTTTCTTATATTTAACAAGTCCTGTCGCTGGACATCTCATTACACGTGCTGCGTATAATAGTGGTGTAGAGATGAAAGTTGAAGGTTCAAAAGGTAAGCATTTAAATGATTTGCTGCCTACTCAAAAGAAAACTTCTAAGGACAAGGCGTTATCAAAAGATAAATAATGGAGTGACAAGAGTGACGATTCAATCAATGTTATTTAACACATTTATTAAGACGATGGATCAGTATAAAGATATATTTAATGAGAAGCCTGATGGAGTCCGTGCTATAAAAGATATTACATATACCAATCGTAAAAAGAATGCAACGCTGAATATTTATTATCCATATCATCGCAAGGAACGCTATCCTATCATTGTTAATATTCATGGTGGAGGATATGTATATTCTACAAAAGAAACATATGAAGCATATTGCATGACGCTCGCATCACATGGATTTGCTGTAGTAAGCTATGATTACGACTTAGCGCCAAAGCTGAAGTATCCTACACCGATTGTCCAGCTTAATGAATGTATGCACTGGTTACATAAAAACCATGGACAATACAGTTTAAATATTAACCAGTTATTTATGATAGGCGATTCGGCAGGTGCTCAAATTATGACTCAATATGTGACGATACTTAATAATCCTAAATATTATCAATTTTTTCAGATAGAGCTACCAATTATTAATGTATTGGGTATTGCTATTAACTGTGGTTTCTTTAATGCAATCGATATAGCGATTGCAAAGAAAAAATCCTTTACACGCTTTATGGTTAGAGGTTTAATGCAGGATTATGTTGGTAAAGATTTTCACATGAAACAAAATGAAATTAACTGTGAACCATTTATTGATAAAAATTTTCCTCCTACTTTTGTTGCAAGTAGTGTAAATGACTTGCTTGTGGGTAAGGCACCAGAAATACTTCTTTATCTGAGAAGAAGTGGTATTAAAACGATATACAGAGAGTATGGTAGAGGTGACTTTTTTGCGCAACACAACTTTCAAATGGATATTAGAAGATCGAATGCAAAGCAATGTACTATAGATGAAATAAATTTTTTTAAAAATATTATAGATGAACAAAGCACACTGTAAATGAATACAGTGTGCTTTGTTTTTTTATTGATTACGTGCAAAATTTCCATGAACTTCGGTTGTTTCATAAACATTGATAAAACAATTTTCATCGTGAGTTTTAGCAATCTTGATGACATTAGGTAATTCATAACGTGTAAGCACCATTGTAATCATGTGTTTCTGATCGTTAGAATACCCCCCATAAACATCTGTCACAGTGATACCACGATAAATCTCATCAATTAAACCTTGTCTAACCGCTTCATAGTTAGAAGTGATAATATTAACGGTTAATTTAATATTGGATGTAAAGATTGTATCAACAGTCTTGCCGGTAATATATATTGAAAGTAAAGTCATCAGCGCCAGGTTCCAGTCAAATAAGAAACCTGAACAAATAATAATAATACCATTTAGAATCGTCATGATAAGACCGATAGATACATTGCTATTTTGACTTATAATCATCGCTACGATGTCCATGCCACCTGTAGTACCTGAATATTTTAGGATGATACCAACACCGATACCGACGATTACACCCCCAAAAATTACATTTACAAAAAGTTCATTTGCGATGCTTTCTGTCGGAATGACAGTTAGAAAAAACGAAACAACAATTACACTCAGTATTGTATTGTACATTACAGATTTATTTAATTTCATAAATCCAAGTATCAATAAAGGCAGGTTTAATAGAAGATTTAATAGGCCTGCATCAACATGCAATAATTTATTTAATAGTAAAGCAAGTCCTCCGATACCACTGCTCAATACATCATTAGGTAATAAGAAGACATTAAATGCAAATGCAATAAGAAACGACCCTACTATTGTAATGAATGTCTTGAATAATAAGTTATCCTGATAATTCAATTGAAAAACTCCTTTAATCATGTAAAGCCATTATATCAACAATATTTTAAAAATAATAGGGTGCTTATTCTACTAAGTTACTCGCCTGACTTCGAGCATAGAATCTTTTCTTAATCGGTTCAAATCTAGGTTTCATGGCTAAACCGAACGCAAAAATAATTGCTGTGATCAAATATAAAAATCCAAGTTTTGACCATGTCAGTTCAGGGGTGATACCACCTACAGCTTCTCTCAGTAAGTCTACAGCGTAAGTAAATGGCAGGAACGGATGTATACGCTGGAAGAACAATGGTGTAACTTGTACTGGGAATGTGCCACCCCCACCGGCAATTTGCAATACCATAATAATGATGGCAACTGCTTTACCGATATTGCCAAGTAAACTTACAAGCGTATAGACGATAACTGTGAATGCCAGTCCAACAAGAATTGCAAATATTACATTTAATACAGGATGCTTTGCATAAGCATCTAAAATAAACAAGTTACCAAGTACGACGATTATTGCCTGAGCGATACTGATTAGAAGAAATAAAATCATTCGGCCAAGATATATTTCACGTAAACTAAACTTGTCTTTAATCGCCGGATCTTTTAATTCAGTAGTAAGTAAGTTACCACATAGCAACGCTCCGACCCAAAGTGCTAATGCTGTATAGAACGGTGCACTAGCAGAACCATAATTAGGTATTGGAAATACTTGAGTTTCATCAAGTTGAATAGGTTTAGCAAAATAATCAGATTGGTTCTTCATATCATTTTTCAGCAATTTAACAAGTTTATTTAAAGTATCTTTATGATCGAAACTTCTTAGTTTTTTGGCAGATTTTTTAATGTCTTTTTCGATAGCCGGTAGTTCATCACGCGCGAATTGAGCAAGGTCGTGAATACCATTTTGTGCACCCGGGAGATTATTCTTTAATAATTTTGATGTACTATCATATTTATTTAATACACCAGGTAAGTCTTTTTCAGCAAAGTTACTCAAGCGTTCCAAGTCATTTAATACACTAGGTAAATCAGATTGTACAAAATTGCTTGCCTGACCAATCTTTGATTTGAACAACGGATAGTTTGTCTGAGCTGTATGATTAATTTGTTTGAAGCGTTGTTCGAGTGATGGAAGTTGTTGGTTAATTTGGTTCAGTGTTGTATTCGCTTCATTAGTAACACGGGATGCTTCAATTAATATGCCATCGACTTTATTGGCAAATGCTTGCGCAGTGTTTAATTTTTGCGCAATCGAATCTAAGTCACCACTAAGGCTTGATAGTCCTTTTTCAAAAATATCTGGCATTGTTGTATTAGAGAAAGTGTTCAACGCTTTAAGTGAGTTTTGTGCTGATTTAATAGCTCCCTGATTAATATTAACAGATTGATTTGACTTAGATTGTGATATAGCATTTGAAATTGTTTTATTAAGAGCATCAAGTGACTGGTTAACGTTATTCAATTCCTTTGAAATTGCAGTTGTATCAAATCCTAAATCATTCACATCATTCATAATACGAATCATCTCATTGTTGAAACGGATAGCCTGATTAATGTTATCCTGATATACTTTTAAATTCTTTGTTAGCGTCTCAGATGCCCCTGGCTTTTGCTGAGCAAGTTCATTTAACTGATTCAACATATCTATTGTTGTAGTGGCTTGATCTGCGATTAAGCTATTGATTGCATTCAGCCCTTCTTGTAGTGCTGTGTAGGCAGGTTTGATATCAACTGTGCTTAATTTCTGTTGTCCTTTTTTATCTACTTCCTGGGCAGTGTTAATCTTGTTATGAACTTCAGGCATAGCATTTTGGGATTGATTTAAAACATGTTGTGCTTTAGTAGTAGCTTCGATGCCCTGTTGCACAGAATTATTGATTTCTGGAAACTTTTGTTCAATCGTATTTGCCCTTTGTAATGCATTCTCAATACGCGGTAAGTTATTATTAAGATTAACAATCATCTGACCTAATGCATTTATATCTGATGTATGTTGATTTGCTTCAATGATTTTGTCAGCACCGCCATTAAGTTTGTCGCGATATTGATTTAAGCTGTAGAATTCATCAGCATATTTTGTGATGTCACCTTGATGTTCATCGATTTTAATTACAGCCTTTCTAAAGCGTTCGATATCCGGAAGTGCACGTTCAGCATCAAATACTGCATTCTCAATCTTGTGGTAAAGAGGAATCTGATCTTCAATTTTAATGCCTGCTCGATTACTTTCCTGTAAAAGTGCTTTTGTGGCAGCATCTACAAATTTTTCGTTTAATGATTCAGTGATGGCAGTAGCACCTGCATTTGTCATCTTAGGTGCAATAGCATTAATTTTTTGATTTACTTTATAATCGATATGGGCGCGTTTTGGTTCTTTGTGAAAAATACTCGTCATATCTTTAGAAAAGTTTTTTGGAATATGAATAATTGCGTAGTATTCCCCCATACGCAGTTTGTGATTAGCATCTTTCAAATTATCTTTAAATTTCCAGTCAAACTTATCATTGTTATGGAGTGATTTGACAAGTTGATTACCAACATTGACTTTTTTTCCTTTAACTTCCGCTCCAGTATCATGATTGATAACAGCGACTTGTAAATACTTTGTGTTGGAATAAGGATCCCATGAGGACTTCAAATTAAACCATGCATAAAATGATGGTAATATTGATAATCCAATGAGTAAGATGATAAAGCTGGGAGTGCGTTTAATATTTTTTAGGTCATGTAAGAATAGTTGATATGCGTTTTTCATGTAATCCCTTCTTTATACTAATATAATAATTATGAACATTTTTATAACATCATTTTAAAAAAACGGTATATATCAATATAACAAATAGGGTGGAAAGATACAATAAAAAGACATATATTATATGTCTTTTTATTTTTGTGCATACTTTATCAAATCTTCAATAACAGCTATAGCTTCTTTACTAGAATATACATCAAATATAATAATACGGCCATTATTAAGGAGATGTATCTTATGATCCATGAAAGAAAGTAATTTGAAATGTTCATTTTGATGAATAATATGTTTGTTTATGTTATTAAATAAAGAAGAAGGTATGTGTGTTTGATATTTCCCTCGACACATCTTAGTGACATGGGTAAATGACTGTTTAAGTGAAGGGTAATCTTTAATGGTACATGTAGGGCATGCAGGATTGTGTATGGCATCAATAGTTCTACTTTTAAATATCATTTTTTCACAATCTATTGTTGTAAGTTTTCCTGAAAAGTGACCATGACTGATATAATGCATTACTTCTGAAACTTGAATACTTGCAACGAGGTGAGCGGTTTGTGGCATGATGCCTGAAATAGCACAATCTTGTCCAGTAGTAGGTTCATTAGGCAGAATACATCTCAAGCATGGTTGATTTTCTATACCATAAACAGTTCCATATACATTTAGACACGCACCATATATCCATGGGATATTATGTTTATGACACGCATCATTAATGATATAACGCGTTGAAAAATTATCAGTACCGTCAACGATGAGAAGTGGTTTATATTTTTCAATAATGGATTCGATATTCTTTACTGTTACTTCTTCAGATAGCGTAGTCACTTTTACATTACTATTTATACGGTTGATGTGCGACGCTAATGCATCAACTTTTAAAGTATAAGCAGCACTATCTGCTTCATCAAAAAGACTTTGACGATGTAGGTTACTAAGTGATACAACATCCATATCACACATTACTAGATGTCCAGCACCACTTCTAGCAAGCATTTCACTTACTGTACTTCCTAAAGCGCCGCCTCCTATAATAAGAAATGTACTGCTGCTTAATTTATCTTGTGATTTTTGTCCGAAACCAGGTGATTTGATTTGTCGATCAAATCGTTCGCTCATAGAAACTCAAGGCCTTCCATAGGGCTAGATGCTTGGGCAGTATATTTCTTAGGAATGCGTCCCGCTTCAAATCCGAGTTGACCCGCTCGTACTGCATATTTCATAGCTTCAGCCATCTTAATCGGCTCTTTTGCATTTGAGACTGCTGTATTGAGTAACACTGCATCTGCACCGAGTTCCATTGCAAAGCTTGCGTCTTTAGGAGAGCCGATACCCGCATCAACGATAACAGGGGCGTTAACCGCATCAATGATATATTTTAAATTTAATGGATCATTGATACCAAAGCCAGTCCCAATCGGTGCACCAAGTGGCATAATAGCATGACAACCTAATGCCTCTAATTTTTTTGCAAGGACGACATCACAAGGGATGTATGGGCATACGATATATCCTTTTTCTAAAAGAATCTCACATGCTTTATATGTTTCGATACTATCTGGTAGAAG
>CAACWL010000657.1_pt1 | contig 11773 bp, 6 predicted proteins | sample 2275641 | NCBI WGS metagenome assembly CAACWL01 (sample SAMEA5312462, study PRJEB27640) | indoor metagenome | biome: indoor environment; feature: uncontrolled; material: polymer tiles stone | place: Germany | collected 2014-07-07 | reverse complement strand
AATTCCCAAACTCTTGTAAATGTATGGAAATATGCCCATGGTTGATTTACTTGTGTTAAATATATGGAATAGATCAAAGATACAATAAATAAAGTACCTAAAAATAAATTCATGACATTAATAATTTTTAAATTTTGTTTCTTTTTAAATATGACAAATATTAAACTAAATAATAAGAACCAAATGATATAAAACTGTCCTTGTATAGACATAGCCCAGAAATGTTCTACGGGTGTTTTCATTTGATCTTTATTTAAGTAATCAGTGCTCGATAAAGCTAATTGCCAATTTTGATAATAAAACAATGATGCTATCACTTCTTTTATCGTTTTACCTAATATGGATTGTGGTAATAAGAAAAAGCTCAATACAACCGTCGTGAGCAACACCGTTATAACTGAAGGAAACAATCGTTTTATTAAACCTTTAATATAAGGTAAGAATTTAAAAGAGCCTTCCTTATTATATTTGGAAATGATTGATGTCGTTATGAGAAAGCCTGAGACTACGAAGAATACATCGACCCCTCCCGATACTTTCCCAAACCATATATGATAAATTGCTACTAACAGTGCAGCAACGACCCTTAAACCTTCAATCTCTGGTCTGAATTTTCTTTCTATATTGATTGTCTTTGTCTGCATATGAAAAACTCCTTTTAATATAATACAGATTTTAGTATATCTATCTAAATATTTATTAGAAAGATAAATATATGATATTTACAATATCTTAATACTCAATTAAAGAATCCCTAACAATTGAATTGTTAAGGATTCCTATAATATAAAGAAAACTGCCAACAAAATATGAAAATTTGTCGACAGTCTAAAGTATATTCCTATTGAATATACTGATTAATATTTTCAATGAATTGATGATATATAGCTTCACCATCAAATTGCATACTTCTTATTTGAGCTTGTTCAATCATTTTTTGTATTTCATCAGTATTATAATTTCTCATTATATATGCCAATTGATTGCCATAATATTTTACATTTTGTTGTTCAATTAAATAGCCATTGCGTTCATTTTCTATTAAATATTCTGGACCATAACACCCTTTATAACTTACGACAATATTGCTTTGGTACATTGCTTCTAAAATGACTAAGCCAAATCCTTCAACTTTTGAAGGAACTGCAGTGATTTTACTTTTGGCTAGTATTTTAGAAAGTTGATTTGTTGTTGGTTTTAATTCGATGAGATCGCTAATGCCATATTGTTGAATCATTTGGATATAGTTTTCTTTTTCTTGTCCATCCCCATATAATTCTACATGATATTGATTTTCCCTCATTGTTTCTTGTATATAGTTAATACTTTCAATTAACAAATCAAATCCTTTTTCTTGTTCAAAACGTCCAGCCGCCACAATAACATTGTGCTTTTCAACATCATATTTAATTTCATTAAGTATATTTGGCACGATTATAACTTTTGTATGAGACAAACCATGTTGATAATCTTGCTGATCTTCGTTTGTTAATGTTGTAACTAAGTCTAGCTTATTATAAGTGCGCAAAATATCTTTTTGATATTGTTCATCATGGGCATGCAAATACATATGTTCCATACCAATTTTAAAAACATCATTAGGTGCATATTCAGCAATGAGTAAATTATAACTTGCACGAGTACCTACAATAATATCTGTATCAACATTATTTATCTCTCGAACAATTTGTTTTTCTATATAGCTTGAAAATTGATGTAATCCTGGTTCAGATGGATGAATGATTTTCGGTTTAAGCATAGGCGTATATTTATTGATTCTATTCATCAATATATTAGTTAATCCTTTAAATGTTTTATTATATTCAATTATCGATGTTATTTCAATTTTTTCATTCAAGTCAAAGTATGGTTTTTGTCTCGCTTTAAAAACTGAAATAATTTTTACAGGATGACCTTTTTCACTTAATATGTTCGCCAAATTTGAAATTGATTTCGTTGTACCGCCCATATGATATATATTGTGAACTAAAAATGTAAAAGACTTCATAACAATCCCCTATTTCAGATCATAGCATCTTCTATCAGTTGAGTGATAGCTTCGTATGAATCATTATTTTTGTTGATATATTTATCATTAATCATATTATATTGATTATCCATTATAGCTTTGAATAAAAGTGCTTTTTCAAAGTATTGATTCTCGTTAATTAATTCATATACATGTTTATATAGACCACGATGATAATCATAATCTTTAAAGTCAGGTGTATATAAGTATACCTTTTTATCAATCGTTAATGCATCAAAAATAATAGAAGAATAATCACTAATGACAATGTCAGATACTAATATAAGCTGCTGAGTTTCAAATTGGTTAATATCGATATCATTTTTATGTTTATTCGATTGATCTTCTTCATGATATTTGTAGATGATATTATATTTAGACTTTATTTCTTCAGGAAATTCTAGTAAAAAATCATTTTCTTTATTGTCTCTCCATGTAGGTGTATATAAAATCGTTTCTTTATCCTTATCTAAGTTTAACAGTTGCTTTATATTATCTACTTCATTCGAATCAGTTTGATATTCTAATAAATATTGATTTCTAGGATATCCACATGACACTATCTTAGTTTCATGCATTGGAAAAGCTGATTTAAACACATAATTGATTGATGCCACATCTGTAATAAAATAATCTTGCTTAATCAACTTATTGTATTTACGTGCTCTATAATTATAAATATCATTATTCTGTTTCGGTTCTTTACTATCTAAGAATAATCGTTTCAATGGTGTACCATGCCATAATTGTATAATCGTACCATTAGGTTTAATATGATCTGGTAAATAACTTTCTAGTATCACGACGCTAGCTTTTTCTATCACGTCATTTATAGAAGCATGATCTGGTGAAATAAAATGATCACCTTTTTTATCCTTAGTAACGAAGTACACTGTGTATTTAGAATGTTGCTCAGTTATATATTCAAACAAATATTTCGAATTACCTCTATATCCAAAATCAAAACCTAAAAATACAATATAAGGCTTTAATTGTGATTTATCTTTTTCATAAATATTGATAGATTGCATTTGTTTTTGGACAGCTTTCTTATTTAAATTTTGATAAGCACTTTTTGGTAATTTGAATTTTGTTTTCAACATAATCTTGTCTATCGTTCTTGCATTATATGGTAAGTTTATTTCTTTCGTATCAAACACAGGATTTATAGAGCTTAACATTGCCAATTTATTAATATAAAATTTCGACTCTGAATCAATGTTTTGTCCTTTGAAAGACTTCAAACACTGTGCACTAGGTTTATTTTGATGATTAAAATTAAATACAACATGTGAATCTATTTTAATTTCATCTAAATAAATCAAAGCATTTAATGTAATATCAAAAATATTTTCCCATTCAACATTTGAAATTAGCCACTTTAAATCTTCTTTCCGAAAGATTATATTTGGTTGAAGCGTTATATTATTAAACCAGTCATTAACTGTTATAAATGCCTTCCCCATATATCTACTATCATTTGTATAATAACCATTGTTCGTATAGTCAACTATAAAAGAATGGTCATCCAATTCTGTATAATTTACTGCTTCATCTCTAACTTGAGTATTTTTATCTTTTAAAATAATATGACTCGCTTCACGACAATATGAATTTATAAAGCTTTTTAAATCCAATTGCTCATGAAAATCTATAACTTTAATCATTTTACACCTCGTATATCATTAAATTAATACAATAAATTGACTTCATTAACTATACATATTACATTATATTAATAATGTAATATGAAATCTCTGTATTATATTTAAATCCTCAAATTTTTAGAAACGAATGGAGTTTACTTATGTTATTTAAAAGCAAAAAGCTTTTTTCAATTATTATTACTTCTTACAATAATGAAGATAAAATTGAACGCGCTATTGATTCTATCTTAAATCAATCGTTAGATTCAAGAAATTATGAAATTATTGTTGTTGATGATAGTTCCACAGACAACACACAAAATTTAGTTAATAAATACAATTCAAAAAACATTAAACTCATAGTATTAGACCAAAATTCTGGCGGCCCTTCTAAACCAAGAAACACTGGTATAAAAGAAGCTACTGGTAAATACGTATATTTTTTAGATGCTGATGACTATTTAGCACCAGGTATATTAGATAGAATTGCTAATGATGATGAGCTTCTTAAATCAGATATGATTATAGGCAGAACAATACGTAGAAATGATAACTCATTAACTGTTCACGCAAGATTTATGAGTAATGAGAATCGTTATAATTATAACATTAACGAGGTTCCCTATATTTATAATCACTTTGGTCCGCCATCTAAATTTATGAAACTTACGATTATTCAAAAAAATAATATAATATTCCCAGAAGATTTGCATTTCGGCGAAGATAAATTGTTTTTTACAAAGCTCAGTCAATTTATAACTAAAGTTTCTACAATCACTGATGATAGCTCATTTATAGATAGAACAACTTCTAATCAATCCTTAACAAAATCAATTAATTTCTATAAAAAAAGAGAATCTGATTTACAAATTATTGATTACTTATTAGATCAAGAAGTAAATGAAAAAAACATAAAACTATTAAATAGATTTTTAGAATTTGATTTACTTAAAAGTTGTAATAGTTTTGTGTTTTTGAATAGTGAAAAAACAGAGCAAATAAATTATTTCAATCAAATTAGCGATGTCTTCAATAATCAACTCATCAAAGATAAAGTAATTAATCATATTAGTAGTGAATACAAAGATGCTATTCAATATATTCAAAATAATGATTTTGAAACATTTATATCTTTCTTCACTTGGTTAAAAAAAGGATCTAAAATAATTGATAATCAACAAAACGAAATAAAATTAACTGATATGAAATACAAATATTCTATACCTTTTCAACAAACAAATTTACTGAATCTTGTAGAATCCAAGAACGAAATAAAGATTCAAGTTAGTATTTATGGCGTTGAAAAAGAATCCATTCTCAATTTATCTATCATGTCTAGAAACGATTATAAAGAAGATATTGTCATTGATGATTTTGAAATCACTGATAATATTATGACTATTTCTATACCGAAAGATAAAATTAATGAGAAAAAAGCAGCCATTTATAATTGTATTATTGTTTATGAAGGCTTTAAACATTTAAATATTAAGTATGGTTATGATAAAAAGACCAACTTAAAAGATAAAAACGGTGTGTTCTATCCTACTATTAATGGTAATTTATCTTTAAAATTAACCAATAAATAAATTTCTAATTTAAGAGAGCAGAAAAGACTCTAGTAATTACAGAGTCTTTTCTGCTCTTTATTATGCCTTAAAATATTTTTTCAACTATGCGTTTTGCTGCATTACCTTTTTCAAATGAACAGAATTTTTCATAGAAGTCTTTATATTTATTTTTATAATTTTCATTAACCTCTTCAATGCTTTGAATAGCCTCAATAAGTGAATCATTATCTTTCAATAATGGACCTGGCGCTTCATCTTCAAAGTTCATGTAGAATCCTCTTAAATTATCTTTATAATGTTCTAAATCATAAGTGAAGAATAACAATGGTTTCTTAGTATTAGCATAGTCAAACATTACTGATGAATAATCTGTAATGCATATATCACTAATGAGATACAAATCGCTAATATCTTCATAACTTGCAACATTATAAATAAAGTCTTCTAAAGATTTATCAATAATAATTTTATTGCTAATTATAATATGAGGTCTTAAAAGTAAAACATATTCTTCTCCAAGTTTTTCTTTCATTTGATGTAAGTTTAATTTTAAGTTAATTAAATGTTTTTTAGCTGAAGAGACTTCATCATCCCTAAATGTAGGTGCATATAATATAACCTTTTTATCTTTAGGAATTGATAGTTTTCGTTTAATAATTTTTTGCTTATTCTCTACTTCGCTCTCGTTTTGATAAAATACATCGTTACGAGGATAACCGACCTCTAACATTTCTTTGTCATATTTAAACGCAGATTTAAAGCAATTTGTAGCATATGGACTTGGTGAAACTAAATAGTCCCATTTTGAAACAGAATTGTTAATACGATCAATATAACCTTCATCTCTACCTTTAAAGTCATCTACATCATTCAACATTTTTTTCAAAGGCGTACCATGCCAAGTTTGAATATAAACAGTATTCTTTTTCTTCTCGATATAATGAGGGAAATTCTGATTATTAATCCAATATTTAGCAATTGATAGATATTTATAATAACTTGGACTTAACCTTTTAACCGTTATTACATTTTCATCGTCAAATGGATATATTTTGTTTGAAACCCATACTATTTTATACCCTTTATCCAATTCTTTTATTTGGTCATATATCATTTTTGGACTGTCTGTAACTTGTTTTCCTAAATTGCTTTCAATCACAATTAATTTCTCATCAATTTTAGCAAATTTAACTAATAGCTTATTCATATACGACATTGTATCAAAATATTTCTTATGTCTTCTAAATCGCTTGAAAACATGTTGAGACAGGATATCATATTTCAAAGTATCTTTTATAAAATTCCTTCTTTTAAAATCTTTTGCAGCTTGATAAATTCGTTTTGAATTCTCAGTATCTTTGTACTCTATAAAGTTGTTCGCTTTATTAATAATCGATTGTTCGTTTTTAAACCCATTATCTACGTAGTTATGAGTTGCTTCCAGTACAGATGGAACATTATCTATAATTTTACCTGGTAATTCTTTATCTATATCTATGTGTGAAGGTAAATTGCCAATAAATCTATCCCTATCAAATTGATAATAAATAACAGGCTTTTCTAAGAAACTAAAATCAAATGCAACACTAGAATAATCTGTAATCATCAATTTACTTTCTTTAATTAGGAACTGAACATCAACTTCCCCTTGTCTAATCACTTTTATATATTCTGGGATATCAAAATATTCGATAAAGGCTTGCATATTAGGATGCAAACAGAAAATAACTTCTACATTCTTAGTTTGAACAATTTTCTTCCATTCAGGATTATTTAATAAATCATTATAATTTTGTAAATAATCTGATTCTAATAAACTATTAATATTTGTAATCCAATCACGCCAAGTTGGGATAATTAAAATTTGATTCTTTTCTTCTACATTATTTTTAAATAGTTCATCAAATCTGGATAGACCTGTTACTTTAGTTTGATAATCATCAAACAATAAGTCTCTATTAACAATTTGTTTTTCTCGTTTTGAACTTGTGATAAACATGTCTACATTAAAGTCTTTAAGTTGTTTACCATTAATTTGAGTTAAGTTTTTAGTACCTAACACACCATGCTGTAAGAAAACACGTTTAGCTCTTATTTTCTTGACATAACTTGCTTCGTGACTTGGGAAAAGTAATTCTGTATGATGTGTACTACAAATTACGTCAGCTTTAATCATTAATTCAAAGTGTTCTTTAGATTTAAAATAAATAACATTGCCGAATGGTTCTACTTTTTTTCTTTCATCAGAGTTGCGATCTATGACATAATAAACTTCTTCCTCAGGGTGTTCCATTCTCATATATTTAAAGAAATGATATCCATTATCTTGAGCTTTATACGACTTTTCACCTACTACCCATACTTTATTCTTATTTAAATTATTCTTAATTAAAGTAGGATAATCATGCATTAATTTTTTATAGGCTTCATAATCTTCTTTAGCATATTCATTAATTCTGAATGATAAGTTTCTACCTTTCATTGTGAAATACGGAACGGCAGTCTTAACTGAATGATTTACATCTATAGATACTTCACCTTTAGCAAATCTTTCTACCATAATTCTCGGATTTCCTAATTTAACCTCAATGATGTTTTTAAACTCTTTAACTTTAATATTTAAAAAGATATCTATAATATCTTCGGAATCAAATTCATCTTTTAAAAATTGTTTTAATTCCTCTATAATATCAACTTCAAAATCATAACTTATTGAATTTAATGATTTATACACATTAAATATTATCGGTTCTAAAGGTATCTCTATAAATTTTTCACTTAACCTTGAAGTAATTATTATATTGGCATACTCAAGGGTAGAATTTTGAATTGAAAACTTACCTTTTAAAAATGCCTGTTTATTATTTATTATAATTTTATCTATATGTCTTCTAGCGAAATATGTTGAAACAGGTAGTTGTGGTTTTAATGTGAATTGGATAATGCCATTTTTAGTTAAATATGGCGTAATTGTTGCTTCATCATTTATAATCGTTTCGAAATTTTGTATGTCGTACTTATACTTTTTAACATTTACTTTTTGTATAGATTGAGTTATACCATCTGATTTCTCAAGTAGAAAGAAAATTGTTTCTCTATCATACTGTGAAAATGTTTCTAAAACTTCGCTTAAGTTTATTTTAAATTGATTTTTGATATTCGTTTGAGTAAAACTTAATTCATCAAATTCATTTTTTATATAAACATTTACAATATTATCAATAGTTTGATCGAACTCAAATACTAATAATTCATTTTCTTGATAGATATTTAATATTTTCATTTTTATTGAAACTCCTTTTCTTTAATTAGAGTGCTCATAATATATTCGCCTACTCTTTTAGTTGCTTCTCCGTCATCAAGATAATTATATTTATGAGTGAATGCTTTGTATTCTTCAGAATGTGGGATTTTTTCATATTCCCCCGATTTTATATGGGCAATTAAATCTTCACTTGTTTTAAAAATCGGCCCTGGCAACTCTTCTTCATAAGGTAAATAAAATCCTCTAATATCATTTGCATAAGCATCTTTATCATACGCAAAAAATAAAATAGGTCTATGTAAATTCGCATAATCAAAATATACAGATGAATAATCTGTAATCAATGTATCACTCATTAAGAATAGCTCATTTACATCATTCGCCTTTGATAAATCATATATATTATCATAACGATCAAGGTCTAAATTTTCTGAAACTAAGTAATGGGCTCTAATCACTAAGACATATTCATTACCTAATTGCTTATTAAAATCTTCTAAATCTATTTGTAATTTAAGATTATATTGACCAATATCGACACGATCGTTATCTCTCCATGTCGGAGCATATAAAACTACTTTTTTATTTGTCGGAATATTATATTTTTGTTTCAATTGATAAGCGTAGTCCGCATTATTCAAATTTATCAAATCATCATTTCTAGGATAACCTAATGTCAAAATTTGATCATTTTCAAGATTGAAAGCTGATTGAAACCTCTCTGTAGCCACCTCACTTGGTGACAATAAACTATCCCATCTACTCGTTTCTTTGTTAAAACCATAAAGATATTCTTCTAAAGTAACATCAGGAATTGAAATAACAGTTTGGTCATTAGCAAGTTTCTTCAAAGGTGTTCCATGCCATGTTTGTATATAAAGTTGATTGGATTTTTTCTTTATTTGTGGTGATAACCTTGTATTAACGATCCATACCTTAGCATTATTGTATAATTCAAAGTATTTCTTAGTATTTTTTTTCACTGTTTCAATATTTAAATGAGCAAGTTGTTCATCTAACGTATCATTATCCGATACGACTACATGTTTATATTCAGGCAATGCTTTGCTCAAATAAAAATAGAGCATTCTAGGTGAATCAGAAAAAGATTTACCATTGAATGATTCATATATTATTATATTATCAATTTTTTTCGAAAAGATTTTCGTTGAATACTGTGCCGATCTAACAGTACTTAACAATTTTCTAAATTGTGAAATCATGTAGCTATATTTATAATTTCCTTTTTTCATAGCTTTAATCTCTAAATTTTTAAATATACTTTTTTTCGGCGATTTATAATCGATTCTTTTCAATAAAATTGATAATTCACACCTATTTTCGAGTATAAAATCAAACTTATAAGGAAATAGAGGATTGAATACTTTATTAAAATAATAAAATAATTTTTCTTTTGATGTTGAATCAATCTGTTCCTTATTACTATAAAATGCAACTGTACTATTGAATGAATCTTCAGTCATTAAAAATAATTTTTCTTTCATAAATGCTCCTCTAATCATGATTTACACAAAATTAACATATTCTATTATAATACACTAATGATTTATAAATTTAAACTGATGTCCTTTCATCACGATGCAAAATGTTATTTAATGAGATTAATTACTTCAAAACAACTTAATAATACCTTTACTAAGTAGACAAATAGTTTACATTAATATATATATATATTAAGCTTAACTATATAAAATAGTGGGGTGAAAAAAATGCGTAGAGTAATTACTTATGGAACTTATGATTTACTACATTATGGTCATATTGAGCTTTTAAGAAGAGCGAAACAGCATGGTGACTATTTAATCGTTGCACTTTCGACGGATGAATTTAATAAGCTGAAAAATAAAAAATCATATTATAATTATGAACAAAGAAAAATGATGTTAGAGTCTATACGATATGTAGACCTTGTAATACCTGAAAACAACTGGGAACAAAAAACAGATGACGTTTTAAATTACAAAGTTGATACATTCTTAATGGGACATGACTGGGAAGGTGAATTTGACTTCTTAAAAGATCATTGTGAAGTTATTTACCTTAAAAGAACTGAAGGCATCTCAACAACTCAAATTAAAAAAGAATTATATGGTAACGAATAGAACACTTGACTGTGTTCTTTTTTTATAACAATAAATGTCATTTTTTAGCAATTATGGTAATATAGAGTAAAAAACATTAGGAGAGATAGATGAAAAGATCATATAAATATTTGATATGTATTTTAGTAGTATTTGTCATTATATTTGGTATAGCACAGCTTAAAAATTTGCATGATAAGAAAGATACTATAACAAAAGAAAACAAGCAGTCTTATAAAGGCCAAAAGCCTAAAAATAAGCAAGATATTGATAAACCAAATACAAAATCTTTTTCTAAATACAAAGATATTGATCGATATTTAAAAAAAAGAAATTTCAATGGAAATATCACAGTATATAAAGATAATAAGTTAGTTATGAGCAATAGCTATGGGTATAGAGATTTTGAAAATGGCATAAAAAATGACTCTAAGTCCATGTATTTAATAGGTTCTGCTAATAAATTCATAACTGGTTTAATGTTAAGACAATTAGAAGAAAAAGGAATAATCAATTTAAATGATAATGTAAATAAGTACATACCTAACTTTCAAAATAAATACCCAATAACTATTAAAGATTTAATGTTACACCGTAGTGGTTTAGCTAAAACTAATTTAATTCCATACTACTATGGTTTAGATGGCGCTATTGAAAGTATTAAATTAAGGGGCGTTGTACTTAATCGTTATCATCAATATAACTATAATGATGTCAATTATATAACAATAGCTAAGGTAATAGAAAACGCTACTAAAAAATCGTTTGAAGAAAACCTTAATGAACTGATTATTAAGAAGGCCCATTTAAAATATACGGCTAGATATACATCAGCTAAACATAGTAAATATATGGTTAATGGATATAAATCTATCAAGAACCAGTACATATATACTCAACCAAAGAATTTAGATAAATATGATGGAGCCGGGAATATTTATATCTCTACAGATGATATGGCTAAACTCATCAATAAATTTAAATCAGGACAAATGCTTTCTAGTTCATCAACTGCAAACTTGCTATCAGCTGGTAATAATAATATCTATCCAAGTAGCTATAGATATGGCTTTTATAGTTATTTAAATTATCAGAGATATAGAGGTGTATTTTATCAAAATGATATTATTTCTTACTCAAATGATCGATACATTGTATCT
>CAACWL010000671.1_pt1 | contig 11804 bp, 8 predicted proteins | sample 2275641 | NCBI WGS metagenome assembly CAACWL01 (sample SAMEA5312462, study PRJEB27640) | indoor metagenome | biome: indoor environment; feature: uncontrolled; material: polymer tiles stone | place: Germany | collected 2014-07-07 | reverse complement strand
TAGATGTTTTATTTACAATCGTATCTGCTGCTCCAGTGTATTTATATTCCCATGTCCAGTAAACGCCATCTGATTCAAAGTTATAAGAATATCCATCTTTATTAAATGAATAATTGTAAGCTCCAGCATGCACTGGGCGTTCATTTAATGTTTCTGAATTGTTACTCGCTAAGTTTGCCAGTTCATTGAAATCCACTTTAGCTGTTTGTGTCGTTTCTGATGCTTGTGCTTCGTGTGAACCATTTACTCCTGATAATCCTGTTACGCCTAACGTTAATGCTAATGATGATGTTAATAATGCTTTTTTCATAATATATAATCCTCCAGTAATTTAAAAATTCAATGTTTCTCGTCTTTCTTTGTCGATAATGATGTGTATTTCGACAAGTAGAAACAATTAAAAAATATATTTTTATAAGTTACAGATTAATTAGAATAATGTTTATTCGGGATAAACAAACTAAAATGCAAAGTTTATTTTTCTGTAACGGTTCATATTAGACCATATATATTCTTTAAGTTCAAAAATTTTGAGTAAGAAAAAGATGATTTTATTCAATTACCTTACATTTTATGTAAAAGTAGAATAATCTTTTTATTATCACTGATGCTGATTAAATATAGGAGATGAAAGGGATTAAATATATATAAACATTTTGCAACTAATATGTTTGTCAAAAAATGGTCACAAATAAAAATTTTTTAAAAGGATACTATACTTCTGATTTATTTATTATAATTTGCAAAGAAAAATGAACGTTTAATTACCATATATTAATTTGAGTTTCTTCTATTATAATAGTTGGTTATAAATGTTGATTATTTTGCTACAGAATTTATAAGAATAATTAAAGTAATAAAATAAAAATAAAGGTCAAAGAAAGTCAAAATAATGTTTGACCTTCTTTGACTAATTCGGTATAATAAGAGTATCAAAGGAACATAATACCCTTTGTAGTAATACTTACAACTAAATAGGAGTGATTATTTATGAATAACGGAATTTTTGACAGTAACTTTGATGCAATGTTCAATAGAATGTTTAATGAATTAGGACAAGGTCAAGTGAAGCGCAAATTTTATATTAATGGGCAGGAAGTAACACCTGAAGTAATTCAAGATATACAAAATAACCAATTTAATGATAATCAGGCACAACGATTAAAAGATCAAAATAACAATGTGCAGGGTGAGTTTTTATCAAAGATTGGTAGAAACTTAACTGAAGAAGCACGTAATGGAAAACTAGATCCAGTGATTGGACGTTCAAAAGAAATACGTAATACAGCAGAAGTATTAAGTAGAAGAATAAAGAATAATCCAATCTTAGTTGGTGAAGCAGGGGTTGGTAAGACTGCGATTGTCGAAGGTTTAGCTCAAGCTATTATTGACGGAGATGTACCACAGGCAATTAAAGATAAAGAAATAATTTCAATAGATATTTCTGCGCTTGAAGCAGGGACACAATATCGTGGTGCTTTTGAAGAAAATGTTCAAAAATTAATTGATGAAGTGAAAGCACAAGATAATATCGTATTATTCTTAGATGAGATTCATCAAATGATCGGTAGCGGAGCAACTGGTGCTGATTCTGGTAGTAAAGGCTTATCTGATATTTTAAAACCAGCTTTAAGCAGAGGAGATATTACAATTATCGGTGCTACTACTCAAGATGAATATCGTAACAATATTTTAAAAGATCCAGCTTTATCTCGTCGATTCAATGAAGTTGTCGTGAATGAGCCAAGTGCAGAGGATACAATTGCAATATTGAAAGGTATAAAAGAAAAATATGAACAACATCATGCAGTAGAAATACCTGATAATGTGATTAAAGCTTGTGTTGAGTTATCGATTCAGTATGTTCCGCAAAGATTATTACCGGATAAAGCGATAGATTTACTGGATATTACTGCAGCACATGTTTCTTCTAATCATACAGTTGTTGATACTGTTCAATCAGAAAAACAAATCGAACAGCTTGAACAAGAAAAATTAAAAGCAGTAGATAGAGAAGATTATGAACAGGCAAATGCACTACAAATGGAGATTAAATCAATAAAGGATAGTCTAGAGAAAAGCGTCGAAACAAATACGTTAACAGTTGATGATGTAGCAGGAACAGTTGAAAGATTAACTGGAATTCCTGTTTCGCAGATGGATAGTAACGATCTTGAACGTCTGAAAAATATTAAAGATAGATTATCAGAAAAAATTATCGGTCAAGATGAAGCGGTACAGGCAGTGGCAAAAGCAATCCGTAGAAATCGTGCTGGATTTGACGAAGGCAACCGACCAATCGGTAGCTTCTTGTTTGTTGGTCCGACTGGCGTAGGTAAAACAGAACTCGCAAAACAGTTAGCTGTTGATTTATTTGGTAATAAAGAAGCATTAATTCGTCTGGACATGAGTGAATATAGTGATTTAACAGCTGTTTCTAAAATGATCGGTACTACTGCTGGTTACGTGGGATACGATGATAACTCAAATACATTAACAGAACGTGTTCGCCGTAATCCTTATTCAGTGATTCTGTTCGATGAAATTGAAAAAGCAAATCCACAAATATTAACATTGTTATTACAAGTATTAGATGATGGAAAATTGACTGATGGTCAAGGTAATGTAATCAACTTTAAAAACACGATTATCATTGCTACAAGTAATGCAGGATTTAGTTTGGACAGTAAGAAAACTGAAGGCACTGACATTATGGAAATCCTTAAAGATTATTTCAGACCTGAATTCTTAAATCGATTTAATGGTATTATAGAATTTAAATCTTTAGATAAAGCAAGTTTACTTCAAATTGTTGATCTTATGTTAGATGATGTTGAACGAACATTAGCTAAAAAGGAAATCACAATGACAATTACAGATGAAGCGAAAAACTGGTTAATTGATAATGGTTATGATGAATTACTAGGTGCGAGACCGTTACGCCGTGTTGTAGAGCAACATGTTAGAGATAATATAACTGATTACTATTTAGAACATCCGGAAGTTAAAAATGTTCATTTAACGTTAAATAATGATAAAACAGATATTAAGGTAGCATAAAAAGTGCGGGTACAAAATGTACCCGCACTTTTAATTTGTCTTTATTAAAGAGATGAATTCAGTCATTTCCTGAGTACATACGTAGCTTGTTCTTAATGATATGCCTATTGGATAATAGTTATTTTTATCGGTTAAATGAAATATTTTAGTGGCTGATATCTACTTCTTAACATCCTTTTCGTATATTACTGCAATTATAACAAATTCTTTTATTATTGTGGTTTGCCAAAGTAATGACATAATAATAAAGAAATCGTAAGACTAAAAAGCCCTACGATTCATTTTCTCTGTAATCTTCTTTCATCTGCTGAATATATTTCACATCTGGTGTAACAACAACTGTCGATTGATCGGTATATGTGACAAATCCTGGTTTAGAACCATTTGGTTTATATACATAACGAATTTCTGTGTAATCCACAGGTATCTTAGATGATCCTTGTGCTTTCGAGAAATGTCCTGCTAAAAAGGCTGCATCTTCAATCGTACCATCAGTCGGTTGTGCATCTAATATAACGACATGACTGCCTGGAATATCTTTCGTATGGAACCAAAGATAATTATTTCTGCCCATCTTATGCGTGATATATTCATTTTGCAGATTATTTCTTCCAACTACAATTACTTGATTATCTCGCGATAAATAGTGATCGATATCTTGTGTCTTCTTTTTCTTCTTATCATTCTTTTTATGCTTTTTCTTAATTAAATTTTGTTCAGCCAGCTCATTACGAATATCATCAATGTCATCGAGTTCAATATGATTAAGTTGCATTTGAATGGTCTGGATATATTCAATTTCATCTTTTGTTTCTTCTATCTGAACGATAGCATGCTGTTTTCTCGTTTTAAGACGATTGTACTGCTTGTAATAATATTGTGCATTTTCAGCAGGGGATTTTCTTGGATTTAGAGGTATTGTTACTGTTTCATCGTTATAATAATTCACAGTTTCAAATGCTTCCATGCCTTGTTTTAGCATATACATATTACTTGTGATTAATTCACCGAATAAATTCATTTCATCCATTCGTTTTGTTTCTTCAAGTTCATTAACAAGTTTTGCCAGTTTTTTCTCGTTTTTCTGAAGTAAACTGGTTAAGTGACGTGCAAGATCGTTCGTCTGGTTTCTTACGCGCTCACGTGTTGCACGATCTTTATAGAAGTGATCTAACAATTCACTTAAACTATCGAAAGATTCTACATCTGTAATAAATGGTACTGGTTTATAATAGAAATCTTCTTTATCGTTTAATGTAAATGCAACAGGTCTGATATACTGATCAGTCATAAAGTTTTTAAATGCAGCATCTATATCGTTATCTGAAGCTAACAGTGCATTGACGGCAACCGGACTGAAACCCTCTAGTGCGTTGAGTAATGCTTTTTTAATCGGCAGCTCTGGATTAAGTAAATCACTGACTGTATTAATTTCGTATGGATTATGTTTTTTTAATGTTGGCGGGAATTCATAACTAAAGCCCGGCATTAACGTTCTAGCACTGTTCGTATTTGGTGTTAAATGTTTTAAGCTATCGAGAATTTTTTTATTTTCATCAGTAAGAATAATATTGCTATGCTTACCCATTATCTCTATATAGAGATGTCGTACGATACGATCACCAATTTCATTCGTGTTATTGATGATGATTTCTATAATTCGGTCATTTCCAATTTGATTGATGGTCGAGACGATACCGCCTTCAATATGTTTACGTAATACGCGTAAGAACATCGGTGGCTCGAACGGGTTATCAAAATTACCGGTTGTTAATTGTAATCGTGCAAAGTTAGGATGTGCTGATAAAAGAAGTTTCTGATTCTTTCTATTCGCACGGATGACGAGTACTATTGTATAATCATCAGGTTGTGTAATTTTATTAATACGTGCTGTTTCTAAAAATGATATTTCTTTAATCATTTGATGTGTAAATAAGCCATCAAAAGCCATATGCTCACCTCTTTTTTTCGTCCCTTTAGTGTATCATGAATTCATTCATCATCATATATATGTGCACAATTATAATAGAAAACATGGAAGCTTAATATTATCATGTATTTTTCTTAAGTTTTATGATAAATTTAAATATAATCACTTTTAGATGAAAGGTCGTTATTATGGAGAAAGAAAAAGGGTTATTAATTGTTCTATCAGGTCCATCAGGTGTTGGTAAAGGTACAGTGCGTAAGGCAATATTTGATGATCCGGAAACTGATTTTGAGTATTCAATTTCTATGACGACACGCAACCAGCGCGTCGGAGAAGTTGATGGCGTGGATTACTTCTTTAAATCAAGAGAAGAATTCGAAGCATTGATAAAAGATGATGCATTTATAGAATATGCAGAATATGTTGGTAATTATTACGGAACACCTGTACAATATGTTAGGGATACGATGGATGCAGGGAAGGATGTATTTTTAGAAATAGAAGTGCAGGGAGCACGCCAAGTGCGTAAGAAGTTTCCAGAAGCATTATTTATCTTTTTGGCACCACCTACTTTAGAACATTTAGAACAGCGTTTAATCGGTCGTGGTACTGAATCACAGGAAGTGATTCAAAACCGCATTAATGAAGCGCGTAAAGAAGTAGAAATGATGAATCTATATGATTATGTTGTCATCAATGATGAAGTAATGGAAGCGAAACAAAAGGTTCAGACCATCGTAGAAGCAGAACACTTAAAACGTGAACGCATAGAAGCGCGTTTTAGAAAAATGATATTGGAGGCGAAATAGATGTTAAACCCACCGTTAGATCAATTAAAGAAAAATGTAAATTCTAAATACTTAATCGTAACACTTGCAGCTAAACGTGCACGTGAATTACAGGATAATCCAGAAGGCGCATTATTAGATGATTATACCTCATATAAACCAGTTGGCCGTTCTTTAGAAGAAATTGCAGCGCATAAAATTAGAATTACGAATGAATTACCAAATTAAAACTAAGACTGACAAATTAATTTTTGTCAGTTTTTTTACTAGGAGGAAATCATGAAAATAATATTAGGTGTAACAGGTGGTATTGCAGCATATAAAGCGATCGACTTAACGAGCAAACTGACACAGGCTGGTCATGAAGTACGTGTTATTATGACGGAGGGTGCACTGGAATTTGTAACACCTCTGGCATTTCAGGCATTGAGTCGAAATTCTGTGTATACAGATATCTTTAAAGAACATAATCCAGCTGAAATTCAACATATTAGTCTAACTGATTGGGCAGACTGTATGGTAATCGCACCTATTACCGCATCAACCATTGGTAAGATGGCACATGGTATCAGTGATAATATGCTTACTGCGACGTATTTAGCATATACAGGTCCTGTATATATTGCACCTGCGATGAACGCTAAAATGTATGATCATCCTGCTGTGATAGAGAATTTAAAGACATTACATGAAAGAGGCGTTCAAATTATTGAGCCAGGCGCAGGTTTTCTTGCATGTGGGTATATTGCAAAGGGGCGTATGAGTGAACCGATTGATATTATGAACATTATCACTACAAAACAACAGATTAAACAAGTTGAACAGGATTTATCAGGTAAAAGTGTACTGATTACAGCTGGACCTACTATTGAGAAAATAGATCCAGTGCGTTATTTAACAAATCGTTCTTCTGGCAAAATGGGATACAGTTTAGCTGAAGCGGCAAGTGTACGCGGTGCTAATGTCACGTTAATTTCAACGGATTTACCACTGGATGTGCCACAAGGCGTAAATCATATCAAAATTGAAAGTGCTGAAGATATGTTCAATGCAGTAAAAGATAACATGGATAAAGCTGATATTATTATCAAAGCAGCAGCAGTTGCAGATTATACGCCTCTTGAAGTGTATGAACAGAAACTGAAGAAAAAAGATGGTGATTTAACGATTACATTTAAACGTACACAAGACATTCTAATGTATATCGGGACACATAAAACGCATCAATGTGTTATCGGATTTGCAGCCGAAACCGAACAAGTCGAAAAGTATGCACGCGGCAAACTCGTTAAGAAAAATGCAGATGTCATTATAGCAAATAACGTTGGTGACAAAACGATTGGTTTCAAGTCAGATGATAATATAGTAACGATGTATTTTAAAGATGGAAGTGAAGCTTCAATTGAAAAACAGCCGAAATTAGGGGTTTCTCACGAAATATTAACACAAGTGATAAAGAAGGGATTTAATTGATTGCTAAAGTAATCGTTGATGTGAATAGCAAACGGGTTGACAGATTATTTGATTATCTTATACCCGATCATCTTGAAACACAAATTGTTCCTGGCATGCGTGTCGTCGTTCCCTTTGGTCCTCGGAAAGTACAGGGGTATGTGATCGCATTGAGTGAGACTGCTGAGTTTGATAAATTAAAACCGATCATCAGCGTACAGGATTATGTACCGGAATTGACACAGGAACTGATTGAATTGAGTGAATGGATGAGCTATACGCATGTTTCGAAACGTATCGCAGTACTTGATGCTATGCTACCAGCTGCTTTAAAAGGTAAATATAAGAAAATATTACGTATCAGTAATGATATTGATATACCGCATGATTTAATAACATATTTTAACAATGATCAACTATATTTAGAGCGTGCACAAGAATTAGAAATGATGCCGAGACTTACCCCATTTATTAAAAACGGAAGTATCGTAGAAGATATTGAAGTGACACAGAAAAATAAAGTAAAAAAATTACTTGGGGTAAAGTTAGTTCCAGGCATTGATTATGCGTCATTAGCAAAAAATGATAAGCAGCTTGCAGCCTGTGAGGAAGTGTTGTCGAACCGTGAAGGATTAACATTTGTTGAATTAGAAGCACGAGGTATTTCAAAAGGGGTATGTAACACGCTTATAAAGAACGGTGTGTTCGAAAAAGTCGAACTAGAACAAATACGAGATCCATTTGCACATAAAGTATTTTTTGAAGATGATAAGAAACAACTGCTTCCTGAACAGCAAGCTGCGTATAACGCAATTCACGAAGCTTATGAAAATAAAAAAGCTGAGACATTTTTACTACATGGTGTTACAGGTTCAGGTAAGACAGAAGTATATTTACAACTCATTAGCGATGTATTAGACAATAATCAGCAGGCGATTGTGCTTGTCCCTGAAATTGCATTGACACCTCAAATGGTTGACCGCTTTAAATCACGATTTGGAGATGAAGTGGCAGTACTTCACTCGGGTCTATCAAGCGGTGAACGATATGATGAGTGGCGTAAAATTAAGAATCAGACTGCAAGTGTGTCAGTTGGTGCTCGAAGTAGTATATTCGCACCATTTAAAGATGTCGGTATAATAATCATCGACGAAGAACACGAAACGACATATAAACAAGAAGATTATCCAAGATATCATGCACGAGAGATAGCAGAATGGCGTGCGAAATATCATCAGTGCCCACTCGTATTGGGAAGTGCGACACCATCACTGGAAAGTTATGCAAGAGCTGAAAAGGGCGTCTATACCAAATTAGAAATGTTAACACGCGCGAATCAACAGGCGATGCCTGAAATGTTTGTCGCAAATATGCGTGATGAACTGGCAAACGGCAATCGATCGATGTTCTCTGAAATTTTGAAAGAAAAGATTCAGGAAAAAATCGATAAGGATGAACAGGTCGTACTATTTTTAAACCGACGAGGACATGCACAATTTATGTTATGTCGTGATTGTGGTCATGTACCGATGTGTCCAAACTGTGATATCAGTCTGACATATCATAAGTTTACCGATGAACTGAAATGTCATTATTGTGGATATAAAGAACCTCCAGTAAACGTATGTCCAAGCTGTGGGAGTGAACATATCCGTGAGATGGGTGTAGGAACTCAGAAAGTCGAAGAAATAATTTACGAAACATTTCGTGATGCAAAGGTCATTCGAATGGATAATGACACGACAAGGAAGAAAGGTTCTCATGAAAAGCTGCTTGAGCAGTTTAAACGAAAAGAAGCGAATATATTACTCGGCACCCAGATGATTGCGAAAGGATTAGACTTTCCGGATATTACACTCGTTGGGGTATTAAATGCAGACACGATGCTGAACCTACCCGATTTCCGTGCAAGCGAGAAAACGTATCAATTACTTACACAAGTATCGGGACGTGCGGGAAGAAGCACGAAAAGCGGTGAAGTCGTCATTCAGACATACAACCCGGAACATTATGCCATACAATATGCAGTAGCAAATAATTACCATGGATTTTATAAAGAAGAAATGACGTATCGTAGACTTGGGAAGTATCCACCGTATTTCTATATGGTGTATCTGAATTTTAGTCATCAGGATTTAAGGAAAGTACTACTGGAAAGTAAACATATACATCAAATATTATTACAACATTTGAAACCGGGCAGTTACGTATTAGGACCAGCACCGAGCCCGATTGCACGCATTAACAACCAGCACCGTTTCCAGATTATGATCAAGTTTAAGTCGGAACCCGAATTATTGAAAGCTCTAAACTATCTGGACGATTATTATCATGAGCAGTTTATAAAAGATAAGTTTACGCTGCATATAGATATTAATCCATTTATGATGATGTGATGTGTATAGTTGTGACGGAAACGGTAGTATTTCCAAAATACAGCCGCTTCCGCATCACAAAATCAAACCCACACACCCCTACATTTTGTATACGACCGCAAAATGTAGTAAAATGACACTAAACACTCTCTTTAGCCAAAGTTAAAGAGAGTTTTATCATTCAAACGAATATATCGCAATCTTACGCAAAATAAAGTAAAATAGAATGATTGAATAAAAAAGGAGTAAGTCCATTGATTAAACCATTAATAGATAAAAATGATGCATTACTGCATAGAGAAGTTAAAGATGTAACGGCTTTTGACGATAGTCTAAAAGCTTTGATTCAGGATTTAGAAGATAGTTTATACCATTATAATGGTGTAGGTATTGCTGCACCTCAAATTGGTGTCGATTTAAAAGTTGCACTTGTTGATATGGAACAGGATGGTATTTTACAGCTCGTAAATCCAGTGATTACTTATTACTCAGAAGATAAAGAGAGTGATGTCGAGGGTTGTTTATCAGTGCCAGATGTATTTGGTATGGTAGATCGTTCAACAGAAATTGTTATAAAAGCAAATGATTTAGAGGGTAACGCAATTGAAATGACGGCATATGATGATATCGCTCGTATCATTCAACATGAGGTTGATCACCTGTACGGTACAATGTTTACTGATAAAGTAACGCGTTACGTATCTGAAGAAGAGCTGGAGGCGATGTATGATGAAGAAGCCTAATATTATTTTTATGGGGACACCTGACTTTTCAGCACCTATTTTAAAAGCAGTACACGATGCATTTGGTGTAACACATGTCATCACACAACCGGATAAACCAGTTGGTCGTAAAAGAGTCCTTACAGCTCCGCCTGTAAAAGTTCAGGCAACAGAACTTGGTATCGAAGTATACCAACCGGAAAAGATGACAAGTGATGAAGCTTATGAATATGTTCAAAACTTAAATCCAGATCTTATAATTACAGCAGCTTATGGTCAGTTATTACCTGAACGTGTGCTTGAAATACCTCGACTTGGCTGTATTAATGTACATGCTTCATTACTACCGAAATATCGTGGGGGTGCACCGATTCATAAAGCGATTATCAATGGTGAAAAAGAAGCAGGTGTTACTATTATGTACATGGCAAAAAAACTAGATGCCGGTGATATGATTGCTCAAGTTGTTGTACCGATTGAACAAAATGATACGGTCGGTACATTACATGATAAATTAAGTACAGCAGGTACGAAATTATTGCTTGAAACGTTACCGGATATATTTGCTGAAACAAATGACAGAATACCGCAAGATCATGACGCCGCAACGTTTGCATCAAACGTTAGTCGCGAAGAAGAATTTGTTACTTTTGATCGCCCAAGTCAGGCAGTTCATGACCATATCCGTGGGTTAAGTCCATGGCCGGTAGGTTTTGCTAAACTCGATGGTCAGAACATGAAACTCTGGATGTCTGAAATTGTGGATGGTTCAGGACAACCTGGTGAAATAATAAGCGCTGATAATAAGGGTATTAAAGTAGCGACGAACGATGGTGCAGTGTTGCTCACTGAAGTTCAGCCTGCTGGAAAAAAACGTATGAATGCAGGTAGTTATATCGCAGGATTAAAACAAACGATTGTGGGGCAGACATTTAATGGAGCATAAACGTAGTGTTAGATATATTGCCTTAGAAATTTTGGATCAGGTTTTAACTGAAGGTGGCTATAGCAATTTACTTATTAATGAGGCGATTAAAGAAGGTTATGTTGAGCCTGTTGATAGAGCATTATTAACAGAACTTGTTTATGGGACTTTACAACATAAATTAACGCTTGAGTTTTACATTGAGCCTTTTATAAAAGCAAATATTAAAGGTTGGATGCGTCGTTTACTATTAATGAGTGTTTATCAGGCTGTATATTTAGACAAAGTACCTGATCATGCGATTATTAATGAAGCGGTTGAAATCACAAAGCAACGTGGCTCAATTAGTGGTGCCAATACAATGAATGCTATTTTGCGTAATTTTCAGCGTAGTGAATTACGTGATTTTGCTGAGATTAAAGATGACTTAAAGCGTTTAAGTATTGAAACAAGTACACCGCTTTGGTTAATTAAACACTGGAATACACATTTCGGTTATGATAAGACACGTGCGATGGCGGAAGAATTTCTGACGTATCCGGATACAACGGT
>CAACWL010000399.1_pt1 | contig 11823 bp, 13 predicted proteins | sample 2275641 | NCBI WGS metagenome assembly CAACWL01 (sample SAMEA5312462, study PRJEB27640) | indoor metagenome | biome: indoor environment; feature: uncontrolled; material: polymer tiles stone | place: Germany | collected 2014-07-07 | reverse complement strand
AGTAATAAAGTTACATATTATGGTATGAAAGATCATATTCATAACTTTGAAGAAAGTTCAATGATTGAAAGTAAATATTGTCCAAACTGCGGTAAAATGCTGCATTATGATTGGATTCATTATAATCAGATTGGACATTATTCTTGTACGTGTGACTTTAGTCGAAATACACCGAAATATGAAGTTGAAGCATTAACTGAGACACCATTCTTAAATCCGACGATTAACGGACATACATTCAATATGAAGATTGCAGGCGACTTTAACGTGTTCAATATCATTGCAGCTTACGCAGTTTTACGTGAACTCGGATTAAATGACAAATCTATTGAAAAAGGATTTTTAACGTACACAAGCGATAATGGGCGTATGCAAAACTTTGAAAAAGGAAACAAACAAGCCATTATCAATTTAGCGAAGAACCCAGCTGGATTGAATGCGAGCTTATCTGTCGGTGAAAAAATTGAAGGTGAGAAATCCTATTTAATCGCATTAAATGATAATGGTGCAGACGGACGTGATATTTCATGGATTTGGGATGCTGATTTTGAAAAGTTAGCACGTCAAAATATACCTTATATTATGTGTACAGGGAATCGAGCTGAAGAAGTTGCATTGCGATTGAAGTATGCAGAAATTGATGCTGAAATTCATGTGAACCAAAATATTAAAGAAGCAACGCATACAATATTGAAGCGATCTGAGTACACAGTATGTATTCCAAACTATACGTCTTTAGAACCGATGCATCAGGCATTAAATCAATTCTTTGAAGGAGGTAAACGAAATGAATAGAGCAATTGAAGTATTTCACTTTATGCCGGATAAGTTGAATTTATATGGAGATATCGGAAATATTATCGCATTGAAACAACGTGCTAAATGGCGTGGGCTGGAAGTAAATGTTACAGATATTAATACGACACAAGGCATTAAGATCAGCGATGCGGATATATTGTTTATCGGTGGAGGGAGTGACCGCGAACAAAAGATTGCTACTGATGATCTGTTCCGTGTTAAAGATGATTTTAAAGCAGCAATCGAAGATGGTATGCCAGCACTAACGATTTGCGGTGGCTATCAATTTTTAGGTGAAAAATATATTACGCCAGATGGCCAGGAAATAAAAGGGCTACATATTTTGGATTTCTATACTGAATCTAAGAAAGACCGTTTAACAGGAAATATCGTGATTGAATCTGAAACATTCGGTCAAATCGTTGGCTTTGAAAATCATGGTGGGAGAACATATCATGATTACAATACATTAGGTAATGTTGTCAGTGGTTATGGTAATAACGACACGGATAAAAAAGAAGGCATTCATTACAAGAATTTATTAGGAACGTATTTACATGGGCCGATTTTACCGAAAAACCATGAGATTACAGATTATCTTCTGAAACAGGCATGTGAGCGTATCGGTATGACATTTCCTGAAGTATTTCTCGATAATAGTGTGGAAGAAGCGGCGAAACAAGTTATTGTAAAGCGATTAATGGAAGACAAGAAATAAAATATAAAATTGTTATGGGGCGATTCTATTGTGGAACCGCCCCATTTCTATTGATTTGGGCCGAGTCTATACTGAAATCGCCCAACAATCTTGTGACAAATTATCAAACTCTTTTAAAGATGTATTTAAAATATATCTTTTGGGTGTATAATCGACTTATAAGTTTCGGGGAGGGATTTGTTTGATAGATTATAACGAGAAACCATTTATCGTCATCTGGGAAGTAACACGTGCTTGTGAACTACATTGCCTGCATTGTAGGGCTGAAGCACAAATTGATCGAAATCCATATGAATTAACGACGGATGAAGGTAAAGCATTGGTTGATGATATTGCACAGATGGATGGGCCGATGCTTGTATTTACCGGTGGCGATCCTTTGATGAGAGAAGATATTTTCGAATTGTCAGCGTATGCAGTTGAAAAAGGCGTTCGCGTTTCAATGACACCGAGTGCCACACCAAATGTCACGAAAGAAAATATGCAGCGTGCAAAAGATGTCGGTTTATCTCGTTGGGCATTCAGTATTGATGGACCGAACAAACAAATCCACGATCACTTCAGGGGAACAGAAGGTAGCTTTGATTTAACGATGAACGCGATTCAATATTTAAAAGAATTAAAGATGCCATTACAAATTAACACGGTGATTAGTCGTTATAATATCGATTATTTAGAAGAGATGGCTCAGATGGTTGAAGATTTAGGATGTGTACTTTGGTCAGTATTCTTCTTAGTTCCTACGGGTCGCGGAAAAGAAAGTGATATGGTCACACCTGCACAACACGAAGAAGTATTTCGTTTCTTAAACAAATTACGTAAGACAGCTTCATTTGGTATTAAGACGACTTCTGCGCAACATTATCGACGCGTCGTACTTCAGGAACAGATTCGTGAAATGAAAAAGGCAGAGACGTTTGATGCAATTAAATATGAAGACAGTTTAACAACAATGGATATAAATACGATTGATGGATTAGGTCGTGCCCCTAAAGGAGTCAACGATGGTAATGGCTTTGTATTTGTATCACATTTAGGACACGTTTATCCGAGTGGACTGCTTCCTGTTTCATGTGGAAATATTCGAGAAAAAACACTTAGTGATATATACGTAAACGCTCCAATATTACAAAATTTGCGTAACCCTGATCTATTCAAAGGTAAATGTGGCATGTGTGAATTCAGATATGTATGTGGGGGTTCAAGAAGTCGTGCGTATGCCGTAACAGGAGATTTAATGGAATCGGAGCCTTTCTGTGTATACCAGCCTAAAGCCTGGATACAGCATCAAAGAAAGTTGAAAACAGTTAATTAAAAAAAGTAAAAATGCTTATATAAAATGAATCAATAAACAAAAATTAAAATTAATCGGAGGAAAAAAACATGATCACTAAAGAAATGCTCGTTTCAGATATCGTAAAACAATCGCCTAAATCAGCAGATATTTTTAGAAGTAACCGTATCGATTTCTGCTGTGGAGGTAATATCCCGTTATCAGAGGCTATCAACGAAAAAAGTAAGCCGCTTGATGCACTATTAGAAGAAATTAACGCTTTAGATAATGGTGGTGATGGAACGCTTGATGTACAGTATTTAGATAATGCAGCGCTTATCAATTACATTCAAAATAAATATCATAAACCACTTGCAGAAGAATTTAAGAACTTAATGCCTTATGTAACGAAAGTAGCAAAAGTGCATGGTGAACGTCATCCACATTTACTAGAATTAAAGGAATTGACGATGAAGTTACGAGATGAATTAATAGAACACACAAAAGATGAAGATGAAAATGTATTTCCTCTTGTCATCGAATATACAAACAATCCGACAGATGATTTAAAGACTAAACTTGCACCTCATATTGCTGAACTTGAAACAGAACATGATGGTGCAGGTAATATTTTAAAACGCATGCGTGAAATGACATCCGACTTTACTCCGCCGATGGATGCTTGTGGTACATTTAGAGTTGTATACCAACGTTTAGCAATGCTTGAACGTGATACTTTCCAACATGTACATCTGGAAAATAACGTGTTATTTGAAAGAATTAAATAGATAATCAAACAAAAAGAAACAAGTCATAATTAGACTTGTTTCTTTTTGTTTGGGTGATCATTCAGTAATCTGTTTATCATCAGCAATTCATAAATGTAATGACTTTTCATTTGATTATCATCAAATTCAGTTAAATGCTTCACACTGTTTTTAAGTAAACTCAGCGAAGGTTTATCGGGATGGTAAGAGCGATCTTTACCGAATGACTCAAAAGCTTTCATTAATTCATTAAGTGCTTTCTTTTCTTCTATTGTCATTTCAAAGGTCGTCCCATTTGGAATGAGTATCATATGATTGATATGCAGTTGAATGAGACGGTTAACATCAAGTCGATGACGTAACTTTGTCAATTCGTACTCAATTTCTAAATTTTTATGAAAATGTAGTTCCTCTTTTTCGTATGCCAGTAAAGTATCAATCTTAGCGATTAATTTATTTGTTTGCTCCATGATTGGCAATGTGCCGCTTAAATCAGCAAGATTAGCATTGATTTCAGTCGAACGCCTTACAAGCATAGACATTAACTTTGATTCCAATATATCCATAAGACTCGCAATCTGCATATGATACTTTGGTGGTAATACAAAGAAATTGACGACAGTTGCTGTCGTTAAACCGATCGTTGTTGTAGCTAGTCTTGAAAAGAAGTTAAATGCAAAATCCTGATGAATATTAGGAACCATAGCTACTGCAGTAAGACTGGCAACAAGCATGCCATCATATAACTTTAGTTTATAGCATACAAACAAAGTCAGTGTTGCAGCGATACTATAACTTAAAGCACTGTCTCCTAAAAAGTATGTACTCATTACAGCGATAAATGCCCCGAGTATAGAAGCTGGAAATCTGACAAATGCTTTCTTCAAAGAAGCGCGAGCTGTCGGTTCTATCGATACGATTGAAGTAATAACTGCAAATATCGGTGGTAAATTAAAAAATTGACATATTACTGCAGTTAAAAAGGTTGCAAGCCCGGTTTTAATCGTTCGGGCACCGATTAATTTTTTCGTCCATTTTATTTTCATTTCATCATTCCAATTTTTAAAAGTAGTATACTGCTTAATCTTTGTTATAATAAACAGTGACGAATATATGATATGGTTATTAATCAAATTAATCAATACTTTCGTATGAAATTAATCGATATTTACACATATCATATGAATAAATTTAAGTGAAAGAAGAGATAAACATGATCGTAACATCAGAAAAAGATTTACAAGGACTTAAAGAAATTGGACGTATTGTAGCACTTATACGTGATGAACTTAAGAAACAGGCGAAACCTGGTATGACAACTAAACAACTTGATAATATTGCCAAAGAATTATTTGAGGTGCACAGTGCTAAATCAGCGCCAATCACTGAATATGACTTTCCAGGATACACATGTATTAGTGTAAATGAAGAGGTAGCACATGGTATTCCGGGACCACGTGTTATCAACGATGGAGATTTAGTAAATGTCGATGTATCTGCATGTAAAGATGGCTATTATGCAGATACAGGTATTTCATTTGTTGTAGGTGAGGTTAATGACCCTATGAAACAAAAAGTAGTGGATTGTGCTGAAATGGCATTTAATGAAGCGATGACGAAGATTAAACCTGGTGCTAAACTAAGTAATATCGGACGTGCAGTAAACGCTACAGCACGTAAAAATGGCTTAACAGTTATTAAAAACCTAACTGGACATGGTATCGGTAAAAGTTTACATGAAGAACCAAAGCATATTATGAATTACTATGATCCAATGGATAAAACTTTGTTAAAAGAAGGTATGGTATTAGCTGTTGAACCTTTCATCTCTTCTAAAGCAACAATTGTTTCTGACGGTAAAGATGAGTGGGCATTTGAGACGAAAGATAGAAGTTTTGTCGCACAAATCGAGCATACACTAGTCGTTACAAAAGATGGTCCATTGCTACTGACAAAATTAGAAGATTAATCATACTACTTTAGTTGTAGTCAATAATCATTCCACAGACGCTTATATGTTTGTGGAATTTTTTTTATAATGATGATACTACGTAACGAATGAGGTATGAATATGCAAAAGATAAAACATTACTTAAACAATACTGTCAAAGCCTGCGTTCAGAACTTTATGTACTTTAGAACGGCAACTGCCTATAAACGATTAGCCGATATTAATGGATTGAAAAACATAAAACAAAATGAAATAAAGTTGTTAACTTCTGAAAAAGAACAACTACAAATTACGCTTGAAACATATGAAATTAAACCGACAGACCATTTAAAGAACAATCGTCAACCTTTAATCAATAAACTTAATACGATTGATAATGATATTGATGAAATTGAATCATTACTGTTAAACTTAGAAGAAGAAAAAAGAAATATACAATATGAAATATTATTATTATCCAATGTAAAATAAAGAGGAAGTGTATATGTGAAACAAATTGTTAGCTCAGAGTTATTAATCATCTTTTTTACATTGATATTGTTATCGAACCTGTATTATATATTCTTTGTGAAAATTGGGATGCTGCTTGTTATTGTTGCAGCAATTGCACTGATTTACTTAAGCCAGAACATGAAAGAAAATCTGCGCGGGCTTATCATATTATGGATTGGACTAATCATGTTGATGTTTGGTTTACTATCTAATCCATATACTTTAATCGTTTTGTTTAGTTTCATTATTATCGTTGCAATCAGATATATCATCTATAAACGTCAGCCGATGAAAGTCATCCAGACAGAAAATAATAAGATGATCATCAATAAACAATCTTTGTTTAGTTTTCAGTCAACGCCAGACAAAGTTTATAAATTTGAAGATATCAATCTGCAACATGCTATCGGTGATTTAAATATTGATTTAAGTCAGGCAGCAAATCTTAAAGCGACCAATATTGTAGTCGTACGCAACATGATTGGTAAAACGACCATTACTGTACCATATCACTATCAGGTTAAAGTGGATTATACAACGATGTATGGCCAACTTAATATTCAGGATGCGTATACTAAGAAGGCACGAAATGAACGATTGACCTACGAATCAGATGCATATCCTAACAATGTAGTGATCAAACTTTTTGTATCATCTATAGTAGGGGATTTAGAGGTGCAGTACCGATGAATAACTATACGAGAATGATTGGATCTTTATTGATTCTTACCTATAGTCTAGCCGTAATATTTTTCTTGCTAGATCGTATTTTTGTAAATATCATCTACTTTCAAGGCATGTTTTATACACAAATCGTTGGAGTACCGGCTATACTGTTTTTAAATGTTATCGTAATACTCGCCTGTATTATTATGGGTTCGATACTTGCATATCGCCAAAATGAGCAATACTCGGATATTCAGGAAATGATATCGCGTCTTGGTGACGGTGAGAAGATTACACTGGATAATTTAAATCAGGATCTAGAAGTTATTGAAATCATGAAAACTTTAGAAAATGTAAGTACAATCATCGAAGACGTTAAACGTCAAAATCAGCTTGTAATCAATGATGTTCATACATTAAACGAAGAGACTGTGAAGCAAATTGTAGAAGAGGAGCGTCAGCGACTTGCAAGAGAATTACATGACTCGGTAAGTCAGCAGCTTTTTGCGGCAAGTATGATGCTATCTGCTTTAAAATCAGCAAATCATGCTGAACAGGTAAGCAAACAACTTAATCTATTAGAGAAGATGCTCCATGAATCACAATTAGAAATGAGAGCGTTGCTATTACATTTAAGACCAGTCGGTTTAAAAAACAAAACGTTAGAACAAGGATTAATACAGCTTATTAAAGAATTGAAACAAAAGATACCATTAAATATCAATGCGGATATTGAAGAGATTAAGCTTGAAAAAGGTGTAGAAGATCATCTTTTTCGAATTGCTCAGGAGTCAATATCCAATACGTTACGACATGCTAAAGCTGAAAATATTACGATTGAATTATTTAGAGCAGGTAACCGAGTTATATTGAGAGTAACTGACGATGGTTTAGGTTTTGACATTAATCAAATAGATGATACGAGGTACGGGTTACATACGATGAAAGAAAGAGCCTTAGAGATTGGTGGTACTTGTCACGTTATTTCAGCACCACAGTCAGGCACTCGCATAGAAGTAAAAGTCCCAATCAAGGAGGAATAACATGCGCATTTTATTTGTAGATGACCATGAAATGGTTAGAATCGGTATTTCAAGTTATTTATCCATGCAGGAGAATATCGAAATTGTTGGAGAAGCGAGTAACGGCAAAGAAGGGATTGAAAAGACCTTAACGCTTTCTCCGGATATTGTATTGATGGATATGGTAATGGATGAAATGGATGGTATTGAAGCAACGATTCAAATTAAAGCCAGGATGCCTAAAGTAAAGGTGATTATGCTGACAAGTTTTATCGAAGACAAGGAAGTTTATCGCGCTTTAGATGCTGGTGTAGACAGTTATATTCTTAAAACAAGCAGCGCAGAAGAAATTCGTGATGCGATTTATAAGACATATGCTGGTGAATCAGTATTTGAAAAAGAAGTAATGGCTAAGATGAGATATCGTCTGAATCAAAAAGCTGAACTGCATGAAATGCTTACTGAACGTGAAAAGGAAATCCTTTTACTCATTGCAAAAGGATATTCTAATCAGGAAATCGCTGATGCTAGCCATATTACAATTAAAACAGTTAAGACTCACGTGAGTAATATTTTAAGTAAATTAGAAGTACAGGACAGAACACAGGCGGTCATCTATGCATTCCAGCATGATTTAATTGAATAAAAAGAAGAGTGAAATGCTGTAATAAGCATTTCACTCTTTTTAAAAGGTTATTTTTCTACATGATCATATCCATTAACCAGTAATTCTACTTCACCTGTATGCGGTTCGATTACGAGGCCGTGCACTGGTACTGAGCGATCGAAAAGCGGGTGGTTGTATACGAGTTTAACGTTTTCTCGGACGTTTTCATAAACATTGTTAAATCCACCAAGAAAATGATCGACATCAATACCGGAATGAATGATAGTATCCATCACTTCTTGTTTGATACCTCGGCCTATCATCGTTGATTTTACTTTATCAACGTCAAGAGCACCCATACCACAGTCTTTATGACCCATAATAATGATTTCTTCAGCACCTAATGCATAGATACCTACAAGTAAGCTACGCATAGTAGATCCATAAGGATGAGTAATTGTAGCACCTGCATTTTTAACAGTTTTTACATCACCATTTTTTAAGCCAAGTGCTTGAGTTGATAACTCCTGTAATCTTGTATCCATGCACGTTAACAGTACAGCTTTCATCGCTGGGACTTTAGAAGTCGCATATTGCTCATAATCTTTATTCTCTACAAAATTTTTGTTGAATTCAAGCATACTAGATAATAAAGTCAATGTAATCCCTCTTTCATTATTATTGCTGAGATGATAGTTTCTTCTCATGTATTATAGCATTAATTTGAGCTCCGATAATAATGATAAATCCAGTTAAATATAACCATAACATTAAGACGATAACCCCTCCAATACTGCCGTATGTTTTTGAGTAGTTACCAAAGTTACTTACATAATAACCGAATAAGAAACTTGCGCCAATCCACACAATTGTCGCAAATAATGCACCAGGAATTACAGATTTAAACTTTAATTTTACATTTGGTGCAATTGCGTAAAGTGTAACAAACACGATAAATGTAATAATTAATGGAAGTACTACTTTAATTAAAGAAAATACCCATTTAAATTGTGATTCTAAACCGAACTGCCCGAATAAATAGTTACCAATTTGTTCACCGAATACAGGTAATGCAAGCGCCACACCGAATACCACCACCATAACTACAGTGAATAATACACTTAATAATTTAGCAACGATTGGATTACGCGCATCTTCAACTTCGTATGATACATTGAATGCATTCATCAACGCAGTCATTCCGTTAGATGCTGACCAAAGTGCAGCGATTAAACCGAATGATAGTAAGCCGCCGTTTGCATTGTTCATGACATCAGTAATAACTTCTGTAATCATCTTTGAAGTTTCTCCTGGTGCGTTCTTTGCAATCATATTAGTGATAGTATCAGGAGAAACATTAAATAACGGTATCAATGTTAATAAGAAGATTAACATTGGGAATAAAGACAATAAGAAATAATAAGCAAGTTGTGCTGATAATCCAGCAGCGTCATCTTTACCAATTCTAAATAATAATTTGTTTAAGAAATTACCGTTATGCTTATACTTTGCAGGTTTGTTAATTTTAGAAACATACAGTGTTTCATTTTCTTTTTTTGCTTGTTTTGATTTAAAACGTTGACTGTTTACGTAATATTCGTCTTTGTTAGACAATTTGTTTTTGTCTTCAGCCTCCAAATTATTAGACTCAGGACCTTTAGCGGCCTGAGTCAGAAATTTAGAGGTGCTTTTTTTATCTTTCGACATATTTCCACCTCATTATTAAATTGATTTAAGAAATTATCCGTTTGGACCAGAGATTTTCTTCTGGTTACGTTTTTCAATGAATGTATCTTTTGCATCTAAAATAGCACGTTCTAATTCTGGATTATTACGACGAATTTCATCGACTGTTTCTTTCCAGTATAATAACTCATCTTTTAAATTTTTAGCTTTCGCTTTTGTAGATGGAGCTGGTGTAATACCGTTTTGTTTTGTTGATTGAACTTGATTTTTAACCGAACTACGTGTCTTTTTATCAATCATTGATACTGCGGCACCGATAATAGCACCAGCAATTGTTGCAGGGATTAATTTGTTATTCATAATTTTTCTCCTCCTAAATTGTAAGAAATGGTGTGTTTCACACCTATTAACTATTATATAGCCATTTGTTGAGATTGATAAACAAAGAAATATCAAAAATAAAAAATTTTATATTATTCATTTTTTGAATTGTTTGATAAAATAGATTTTGTATGAAATTTGAAAGAGAAGGTGCTAACGATGAATAAAGAACAAATGGTCAATGAAATCATTCAAAAGTTAAAATTAGTAAATGTCGGTGTTATAAAGCCTGAATCTATTGACGATAACAAAATTGATGAATTAAGAGAGATACATGAGATGGTATCAAAAAGAGACAGCTTTTCACCAAGTGAGATGAGTGCTTTAACAGATGCATTAGGACAACTAAGAAAATAATATTTGTATAGAAAAGGGGATAACTTATGAGTTACAACAAAGAAGAAAAATTACAAAAATATGCTGAATTACTTGTCAAAGTCGGAATGAATGTTCAAAAGGACCAGCGTGTATTTATTCGTGCAACAGTCGATGCAAAAGATTTTGTACATTTAATCGTAGAAGAAGCTTATAAAGCAGGATCAAGTGATGTTAAAGTATCTTATGGTGACGACCGTCTGGCGCAATTAAACTTCCAGTATCGTGATCAGTCTGCATTTGAAAATGTACCACAGTATTTAATCGATGAGCGTATGGATTACGCCAGAGATTATGCAGCACAATTAGCATTAATCTCTTCAAGTCCAGAAAATTTAAAAGATGCAGATCCTGCAAAAGTGGCAGCCAATATGAAAGCTTATGGCGCAGGCTTTAAAGAATATATGAAGATGATGCAATCAGACCAGTTCTCATGGACAGTTGCAGCATATCCATCACCAGCCTGGGCAAAATTAGTATTCCCGGAATTAGAGGAAGCTGAAGCGTTCGATAAATTATTAGATGCTATTTTAGAATCTGTGCGTATGAATGAAGCAGATCCTGTTCAGGCGTGGGTTGAACATAATGATAATCTGCATACTAAAGCAGACTATTTAAATCAGAAAGCTTATGTGGCATTGCATTATACAGCACCAGGAACTGACTTAAAAGTTGGACTTCCGAAAGGACACATTTGGAGTGGTGCTTCTAGTATCAATAAAGATGGTACGTCATTCATGGCAAATATGCCAACTGAAGAAGTATTTACGGTACCTCACAAAGATGAAGTTAACGGTACAGTATCCAGCACATTACCGTTAAGCTACAGTGGCAACATTATCGATGAATTTACTTTAACATTTAAAGACGGTGTCGTCGTTGACTTTGATGCGAAAGTTGGTAAAGATATTTTAGAAGGATTATTAAACTCAGATGAGAACGCAAAAAGATTAGGTGAAGTCGCATTAGTTCCACATGATTCACCAATTTCAAATTCAAAGATTCTTTACTATAATACTTTATTTGATGAAAATGCATCTTGTCATTTAGCATTAGGTTCAGCTTATCCTTTCTGTATCGAAGGTGG
>CAACWL010000335.1_pt1 | contig 11861 bp, 10 predicted proteins | sample 2275641 | NCBI WGS metagenome assembly CAACWL01 (sample SAMEA5312462, study PRJEB27640) | indoor metagenome | biome: indoor environment; feature: uncontrolled; material: polymer tiles stone | place: Germany | collected 2014-07-07 | reverse complement strand
CATGCTTCTGCTACGACTTCTACGATATGTTTTACTTTAATTTTTTCTTCTAATCCTTCATTTTTTACACCTAACAACATTTGTAAGTGACATCCTGGATTAGATGTAATAATTAATTGCGGTTCTACTTTTGCAACATGCGTCATTTTTCTATTTAATATTTCCATTGATGCTTCATAATTTACAATATTATATATACCTGCAGAACCACAACAAATATCTTTTTCTGGTAAAATTTTATATTCTAGTCCTTTAATTTGCTGAATAATTTTCTCTGGTTCATTAAATACATGTTGAACGTTTTGTAAGTGACATGATGGTTGATAAGTTGCTCTAGTATGGATTGGTACATCTAAATTCAACTCAATATCATCTAAAATGACAGATATATCTCTTACTTTATTAACAAATTCTTCTGCTCTATCTTTCCACTTTTCATCATTTCTCAATAAATGATCATATTCTATTAAGGAAGCCCCACAACCTCCAATAGCATTTACATAATAATCTACATCATATTTTTCCAGTGCTTCTATATTTAGTTTAGCTAATTTTTTTGATTTTTCCATTTCACCTGCATGATGTTGAAGTGCGCCACAGCATGTTTGCTGTTTAATTTCTACAACTTGAATATCATGTGCTTCTAATATTTTTATTGCTAAATCATTAATATTTGAGAAAAATGCATCCATCATACAACCTCTAAAGAAACCTACTGTTATTTTCTTAGTTCTAAATGGATTTTGTGTTTGCGTCTTTTCTTTTTTTACTGGTGGTAATATTGCTGCCATGTTACCCAGTCTTTCGGGTAATACATCTAATGCTTTTGTCTTATTTATGACAGTCGATATTAAAGGCGTATGATATAATTTCAATCCTTGATACATAATATCTAACATATAATTACGTTCTAAAAATAATGACATAATTCGAGTATCTAATTTTTTATTTCTTTTTTCTCTTAATACTTCAACGGCAGACTCATATATATCACCATACTTTACATCAGTTGGACAAACTGTTTCACATTGTCTGCATCCTAAGCATAAGTCTATCGCTTCTTCTAAATCTTTTAATGTTACTTTTCCTTCTACAGCGTATTTAACTAAATTAATCCTGCCACGTGGTGAATGTTTTTCTTCTTTCATTGTTAAATATGTAGGGCACGATGGTAAACAAAATCCACATTGCACACAATCAAAAGTCGCATCATAATCCAATTTATCTATTAAATTACTCGTCATGGACTAATACAAACCTTTCATTCTCGTCTGGGAATATTTTTCCTGGATTCAGACGATTATTTGGATCTAGTGCTTGTTTCACATCTTTCATAAACTTCATTCCAGCTTCATCAAATTCATTGTACATAAATGGCTTTTTAAATAAGCCGATACCATGTTCTCCACTTAAAGTGCCACCGAGTTTTAAGGAAGCTTTAAATATTTCAGCAACCGCTTTTTCTGCACGCTTCATTTCTTCAGGTTTACGTTTATCGGTAATAATATTCGGATGTAAGTTCCCATCACCTGCATGTCCGAATACGACTAAATTTAAATCATATGCTTGCCTAATTCTCTCTATTTCTTCAAAAAATGCTGGTATTTGGCTAATAGGAACACTCGTATCTTCGCTAATTTTAGTTGGCCCAAATTTTACAATTGCTGGTGATACAAGTTTTCTAACTTCCCATAATTCTGAAGCTTGTTGCTCATCTTGTGCAATAATCATTTTACAACCTGGTAATGATGCACACGTTTCTTCGATAATTTTCATTTCTGCTTCCAAAGCTAAAGGATGTCCGTCCAGTTCAACTAATAATAACGATTCAGAATCAGCTGTAATATTCTCAATAGGATGCGTAGATAAAACGGCATCTACACAATATTTATCCATTATCTCAATTTTAGAAGGTAGTATACCTGACCTTAAAATTTTAGAAACTGCTTTTCCTGAAGTAATAAAATCATCAAACTGAAGCATCGCCGTTTTAGTATCGATTGGTTTAGGAATAAGTTGTAAAGTCGCTTTCGTAATAATACCGAGTGTCCCTTCAGATCCAACTATTAACTTAGTCATATCATAGCCTGTTACATTTTTCACAGTGCGTCCCCCACAATGAATCACATCACCATTTGCCGTAACAACTTCTAAACCGACAACATAATCTTTTGTTACACCGTATTTTAAACATCTCGGGCCACCAGCATTTTCAGCTAAATTTCCTCCGATAGTCGATATTCTAGAACTTGAAGGATCTGGTGGATACATGAGACCATAAGATTCTGCTACTTTATGAATCTTTTCAGTAATAACACCTGGTGAAACTTCCATCATTAAATCATTCTCATAAACTGTAATGTCATTGTCCCATCTTGAAAAATCAAGTACGAGACCACCATGAACAGCTAGTGGACCGCCACTCAAACTCGTACCGCTTCCTCTTGGATAAATTGGCACATCATATTCATTACACAATTTAACAATATGTACCACTTCTTCTGTAGACATTGGCTGACATATAATATCAGGCATATACTCTCCAAATGAAGCATCAAAACTATAACTTGAAAGATCAGCAACTTCTATAGAAACACGCCCATCGTCCAATTGTTTCTTTAAAGCTTTATAAAGTTCTTCCATGTTATCCCCCCTAAATATCTAAATGTAATTGTGTTTATGATAGCACTGTTTTATGTAATTTTCACTTCATGTGAATACGGTTTCAACAAGGAGAATAGTAGACGCGCACGACTACACTAGGCAAGCACGCACTTTCAAAATCGTAATATTCCAAAATAAAAAAATCTCTTCATTAGGCTACAACCTAATAAAGAGATCTTTAATTCATATATAGATAATACACAGTAAATGATAATTGATTAACCTAAGAATGATTTCAACATCCAGTTATGTTTCTCTAGACTTGTTACCATCGCTAATAGCATATCACCAGTCATATCATCGTTCAGTTTTTCTGCTAATTGAATACCTTCTTCTAATTGTGCAATGACTGTTGTAAAGTCTTTAGATAATTGTTCAACCATTTGATTAGCTGATAAGTTTTTCTCTGCTTCTTCAATTTGTGACCATTCTAAAGCTTCTTTCAATGTTGCAATTGGGTTACCTTCTATTGCTAAAATACGTTCTGCTAAGTCGTCGATATAAACGCTAGCTTCATTATATAATTCTTCAAATTTTTCATGTAGAGAGAAGAAGTTTGGTCCTTTTACATACCAATGATAATTGTGTAATTTAGTATATAATACTGTCCACTCTGCTACTTGTTTGTTTAATACTTCAATTACTTCTTTATTGTTTGTCATTTACTTACACTCCTCTGTAGTTTTCTTTTCTTGATTACAATAATTATTATATTATAATCATTCTAATCTGTCAACGTTTTAGGCGCACTTATTTATAATCATTATAAATAAGGATAGAATAGAAAAAAGAAGGTAAAGTCCTCATTAGGCTTATACCTTCTTTCTATATATATAAACATTTATTTAGCTTTCTCGAGTTTAAGCGGTATTTTTATCTCTTTATCGAGTTTCTTTCCATCCATTAACTTGATGATAGACTCTACGGAAGCTTTACCCATTTTATCTGGTTGTTGTGCGACTGTAGCATCCAACTTACCGTCTTTAATAGATTTCATTGCATCTTCATTGCCATCAAATCCAACAACAATGATATCTTTATCTCCAATAGCTTCTATTGCACCAAGCGCCATTTCATCATTATGTGAAAATATAGCTTCTACTTCAGGATGTGCTTGTAAGATGTTTTGAGTAACATTTAGACCTTCCGCACGATCAAATTTAGCGCTTTGTTTAGCTATTACATCAAGCGATTTGTCTGCAACTTCATGGAAACCTTTACCACGTTCTCTAGTTGCACTAGCTCCAGGAACACCTTCTAATTCAGCTACTTTAGCATTTTTACTCAGTTCATCTAGAATAAACTGACCGCCCATTTTACCCCCTTCAACATTGTCTGAAGCGATAAATGTTGCAACATCACCTTTATCAACTGATCTGTCTAATGTGATAACTGGAATGCCTTCATTGTTAGCTGATTGTACTGAACTTGAAATTGCACTTGAATCAGTAGGATTGATAACTAAATAATCCACTTGTTGTTGAACTAAGTCTTCTATATCATTAGTCTGCTTAGCTGAATCGTCTCTTGCATCTACTACTTTAACTTTCATACCTTGTTTTTTCGCTTCTTTTTCAATACCTTCTTTAATTGAAACGAAGAATGGGTTATTTAATGTAGAAACACTGACCCCAATTGTAACTTCTGATTTCTTCTTATTTGTTTTTCCTTCATTGTCTTTTTTCAATGGTGACTCAAGTGAACATGCCGCTAAAAATAACATGGTTGTCATTAAAAGGATTAAAATTTTCTTCATTTGTTTCTCCTCACTTTAATTGATTATTTTTTTCTATCTATTAAGACTGCTATTAAAATAACAATACCTTTTACAACTTGTTGATAGAATGATGATACACCCAATAAATTCAATCCATTATTAAGCACACCAATGATGAGTACCCCTATTAATGTTCCGACGATGCGCCCTTTACCACCAGTTAATGAAGTTCCACCTAGAACAACTGCAGCGATAGCATCTAATTCGTATGATGTACCTGCTGTTGGTTGTGCTGAATTTAAACGAGAAGTTAAAATCGCACCTGCTAATGCTGACATTAAACCAGAAATACCATAGATTAAAATTTTGACTCTATTTACTTTAATACCAGAAATTTTTGAAGCAATTTCATTTCCACCGATAGCATATGTATGTCTACCGAATGTTGTCTTTTGTAATATAATTGCTAATACGATAAATACGATAATCATTGTGACTGCTGGTACTGGAATACCGAAGAAGTACCCTTTACCAAATAATTGGAACATATAACTATCACCTAAATTGGTAATAGGATTGCCATCCGTTACGACGAGTGTCAAACCTCTAAATATCGTCATCGTAGCAAGTGTTGCAATAAATGGTGCCATGCTACCAAATGTCACTAACACACCATTAAACACACCTAATAAGAAGCCTCCAAGCACACCTACTATCAATGCAACGATTGGATCTAAACCGCTTGTAATTAAAATTGCTGTAAATGCACTAGATAACGCAAGTATAGAACCAACAGATAAGTCTATCCCCCCTGTTAAAATAACAAATGTCATACCAAATGCTATTAACCCATTGATAGACACTTGTCTTAATAAGTTCAATAAGTTGGATAAATCTAGAAACGCTGAATTCATAATACTAATTACTACCACTAATAAAATAAGTCCTATAAATGGAATGATTTTTTCGACAAATGATGTCTTAGCTGCGATTTGTTGCATGTAATTCCCCTCCTGTAGCTAACGTCATAATATTTTCTTCTGTAATATAATCGCCTTCAACTTCACCTTTAATGCTACCTTCTTGAACAACAATCACGCGATCACTCATACCGATTACTTCAGGAAGTTCTGAAGATATCATAATAATTGAAACACCACGTTCTGTTAATTCATTCATCAATTGATAAATTTCCCTTTTTGCACCAACATCTATACCTCTCGTTGGTTCATCTAAAATTAATATTTGAGCGCCAGTACCAATCCATTTTGCTAATACAACTTTTTGCTGATTACCACCTGATAGCGAAGAAACAATTGCCTTACGGTGTGTCTTAATATTTAATCTTTTACTCATTTGATCAGCAAATAAGTGCGTGGATTGCTCTTTTATAAATCCTTTATTAGAAAAACTTTTAAGTGATGGCAACACCATATTATGTTCAATTGAGAAATCTAGTATTAAACCTTCATCTTTCCTGTTTTCAGTAATTAAACCTAACCCATGCTTCATTGCATCTTCAGGCGTTTTTATAGAAACAGCTTGCCCCTTGATTTCAATATCTTTATGACCTTTATCTATTCCGAACAAACTTCGCATAATTTCGGTTCTACCTGCTCCCATCAAACCACTAAATCCAAGAATTTCACCTTGTCTCAATGAGAATGAAATATCTTTAATACCTTGTTCATCATTGTTGAGTCTATTTACTTTCATAACCGTCTCACCTGGTGTAACGGTTCTTTCAGGAAACTGTTCAGTTAAATCTCGACCTACCATTGATTTAACAATTTCATCATAATTCGTATCTTTCGTTTCTTTGTATAAGACAGTTTTACCGTCTCTCATGACAGTTATTTCATCTGAAATCTCAAATATTTCTGCCATTCTATGAGAAATATAAACGAATGAAACACCTTGGCTTTGCAATGTTCTAATCAGTTTAAATAGCTGAGTAATTTCTTTATCAGTTAAAGCTGCTGTAGGCTCATCCATTATAATTATTTTCGCATTAGTCATTAATGCTTTAGCAATTTCAATCATTTGTTGTTCCCCAATGGAACATCTACCTGCTACTTTTTTTAATGAGATGCTGAAATTGAGCTTTTCAAATACTTTTAAAGCTTCTTGTTTCATTTTCTTCTCGTTTAAAATACCAAATTTATTTCTCACTTCTTTACCTATAAATAAGTTCTCTAGAACTGTTAACTCAGGCCATATATTTAATTCTTGATGGATAAACGTAATACCTGCGTCTTCTGACATCTGTGCATCTTTATATTCTACTTGTTCATTTTGAAACTTAATTTCCCCTTTGTCTTTTGCGTGAATACCTACAAGAATTTTCATTAATGTTGATTTCCCTGCACCGTTTTCTCCCATAAGTGCATGAACTGAAGCTTCTTTAAGATTAAAATCTACGCCAGTTAATACTTTATTTTGGCCAAATGCCTTATGTATTCCAGTCATTTCTAACATGGAACCCCTCCTTTAAAATAAAACATCACTTTCCAATATTACATTTGCAAATGGTGTTGCTTCCCCTGTTCTAATGATGGCTACTGTATCTTGAGTTAATACTTTAAAAGTTTCATGTGATACAAATTGCTGCTCTACTTTTGTTTGACTCACTTTTTCGAAGAGTGCTTTATTTTCTGTTTTAATTTCTTCAGCAAAAATCATTTTTTGAACTGACATATGTTTTAATACAATTTCGAAAACGCTTTCAAAACTTGGTACACCAAAAGTCAGTGCTAAATCTATTTTACGCACGCCTTTTGGTATCGGTAATCCACAATCTGCTATCACAATGCGATCTGTATGTCCAAGATCGCTTAATACTTTTGATATGTCGCTATTTAATATGCCAGTTTTATACATCCCATTCTCCTTTAATATCTTCTAATGTAGGCATGCCACTTTGTGCACCCATTCCTGTAACTGAATGACTTGCTGCTAGATTAGCAAAAGCCAATGCTTTTTCTAAGTTATATTCTTTTTGAAGTGCTACAGCAAATGCACCATTAAATGTATCTCCTGCACCTGTTGTGTCTTTAACATCACGTATAAATCCATCTACTTGCACTTTTTCATGACCATTATGATAAACTGCACCTTTTTCCCCTAACGTGACGATTAATTTCATAGGATAAGCTGAAAGTGCATCATCTAAATCACCTTTAAACATAGCATCACTTTCTGTTTCATTCGGCGTTAAATAGTCTACTTTTCCAATGATAGAATCACTAATTTCTCTGTAAGGAGCTGGATTTAAAATTGACACTAAACCATTTTTCGAACAATAGTCTATTACAAATTCAACCGTCTCACTTGGAATTTCTTGTTGCAACAACACGATATCTCCTTCAGATAAAGATTCTAAATGTTTCTGTACAAATGTTGGCGTAACTTCATAATTAGCTGAAGGAACGACAATAATACTGTTGTCTTGTTCTGATAAAGTGATATGAGCAGTTCCAGAAGGCAAATGTGTAACGCGTTCCACACCACTCACAATTACATTGTTATTCTTCAAATTTTCATATATTTCTTTGCCGAAATCATCTTCACCAATTCTGCCAACCATATGTACTTGTTCTCCTAGTCTAGCTGCAGCCACTGCTTGGTTAGCACCTTTACCACCAGGTGTCGTGAAGAAGTCATCTCCTAAAACCGTTTCTCCTTTACCAGGTCTCTTAGATGCAGAGACTACTAAATCTATAGACATACTACCGATTACTATAATATTCTTCATATTAACCTCTCCTCGTTGATTGTCTTTCTATTAAAGTTACATCTAATATTTGATGGTGATCTCTTTTCACACCTTCTAATTGTTTAATCAATTGCTGACATGCTTTTTTCCCAATTAAATATGCCGGTTGATGTATCGTCGTTAAACTTGGCGAATATGTACTTGATAAAGGGATATCGTCATAACCAACAACTTGAATATCATTGGGTACGTTGTAGTTATAGTTATAAAGTATACTCATCACTTTAAATGCCCCAACATCATTACTACAAATAATACTATCGATATGATGTTCTATAATCATGTTGATTAAATCTTCGTCGGATAGTTCTAGTTCGTTGGCTGATATGTAATGCACATGTGCTTGATCTAACGTTGTCTTCGCACCATGAAACCTTTCTCTAAATGATTTATAATTTAAATTCTGTTCTAAAATGAGAACTGACTTTGCATGACCTTTAATCATCGCTTGAGCTTGAAGTTGACCACCTTTAAAGTGATTCGTTTCAACAAATTCATGATTTTCGTACACACGGTCTAATAATACGAAAGGCATATTATATGATTTAAATGAATCAAATGTTTCTTTGCTCGATAGTTGAGACGCTATAATTCCACTGCAATTATGAACATTAAACGTATTTAAATAAGCAAGTTCTTTCTCATCATTGTTATCTCCATTACCTAAAATAATATGATAACCTTGTTCCATTGCTTCGTCTTCAACACCTCTTGCAACGACTGTAAAAAAAGGATTACTAATATCAGGAAGTAATAGACCAATCATTTTAGACTTACGTTTATATAAAGTTCTTGCTGTTTCATTAGGACTATAATTTAAATCTTGAATTGCTTTGTCGATTTTATCTTGTGTTTCCTTTTTAACATAACCACTCTTATTTAAGGCTCTAGACACAGTTGCAACAGATACTCCTGCATATTGAGCGACTTGTTTAATTGTTGCCATCATTCAACTTCCTTTTGTGTAACCGTTTACATAAAAGAATATCACGCTATCTTTATTTATGCAATATTAATCTAAAAAATATTTTCTTTCTTCAATAGTTGGTAACTTACATTCATTTTTAAACTGCATTTTATGTCGGATTTGAGCAAATAAATCGTATCCAAAGTTTCGAATACATTTCGGAATGCATTTTAAAATCCAACCTAGTAATTGATAGTTTTTTATATTTCGCAGTAAATGTACAATAGCATCCGATTTGATATAAACATCATCCCCGTCAACAACTACAATCGTATCGACATTTTTCAAATCTGGTCTAACAGCTGTTAGATTTTTTCCGTATGCACCTTCAAGTTGAGCAAATTGAAATCTAGTAGAAATTTTATGATCAATTACCCACATAACTGCTCTATTACAATAGCCACAATCTCCATCATAGTAAACAATAGCCATCTGTATCACTCCTAATATCTATTTTCTTTAACGTAACACGTCTTCAATCCAAATAAAACCGAGACGATATTTTCGCCTCGGTTTTATTTTATGATGCTTTACTAAATTCTTTATATTCTTCTTCGTTAATTGTAATAATCTTAAATCCTAAATATCCAAATATAACTGAAATAATTGGAACTGTATAATTGAACACGGCATAAAGACCATAATCCAATACATTTACATTCAATGTTTGTGCGATAAATACGCCACAAGTGTTCCACAAGAAAAATACTGACGTTACTGTACCACCGTCTTCTAGAGCGCGTGATAAATTTTTAGGATGCAAGCGTCTATCTAAAAATGTATTGATATACATTCTTGAAGGTACGACGATTGATATGTATTGTTCTGAACATGAAGCGTTTGTACCTATACATGAAACGATAACTGAAGCGATAAGGCCGCCAGTTCCTTTAGCTATTTTTAATATTTGCGTAATAATAGCTTTCAACATACCCGAATATTCAAGAATTCCGCCAAAAGTCATCGCGACAATTGTCATCGATATCGTATAGAACATCGATTCTAATCCACCTCTATTGAACAATTCTTTAACTAAATCATTTTTAGAATCCAGCACATATCCAGTTTGTAATGTTTGAACGCTATCATGAAGGCTTCCACCTTGAATAAATATTTGTGATAAGAACCCTAATACAATACCTACTACAAGTGCAGGGATCGCTGGAACTTTTAATGCTACTAAAATAATAACTATGACTGGTACTAATATGAGCCATGGTGAAATTGTAAATTTATCTAACATTTCAGCGTTAATGCCATCAATCTTTTCTTGATTCATATTAGCTACTGAAAATTGTTGTCCTAGTATAAAGAACACGATTAGCGAAATGATCACAGCAGGTACCGTCGTATAAAACATATGTTTTATATGATCAAATAGATCTGTCCCTGTTAAACCGGCTGCTAAGTTTGTTGTATCTGATAATGGGCTCATTTTATCTCCAAAGTAAGAGCCTGAAATGATTGCACCAGCTATCATGCCAGCCGGTATATCCATACTTAAACCGATACCCATTCCTGCAACGCCTACTGTAGCCATAGTTGACCAACTGCTTCCGATTGCTAGTGAAACAATTGCACATATAACTGCTATCGTAACTAAGAATAAAGAAGGTGTTATAAGTTGCAAACCATAATATATCATTGTGGCTACAACACCGCCCCCAATCCAAGCACCGATAATTAATCCAACTAATATAATGATAACTATCGCTGGTAATGCTAACCTTATACCTTTATACATCATTTCTTCGATTTCTTTCCAACTATAGCCGTGATAGTATGCTACTATCGCCGCAATTGCTGTACCTATCATAAGCGGAATATGAGGTGCTTGTTCTAATACAACTACTGTAAACAGCATACTCATAATCATGAATGCAAAAGGCACAACAGCCCAAATGAAACTTATGCTTTTCTTCGATGTTGATTCATTTTCCATAGAGAAACCTCCTCGTAAATTAAAGCGCTTACATTTTTATATTTTTATATTTTAATATTTTATGACTGTTTATACAACACTATATTTATATGGACCTACAATAAAGTTATAGGTCCACGTAAGTACATCCATATTTATTGATCTTTAAGCATAAATAATACTTCTTGCATGATTTTATTAAACTCTTCTTTGTAGTCATCATTGAAACGTAATATGACTGCTCTTTCGTCAGATTTCAATCTATTTTTTAATATGTATTTCTTCTCAAATAATCTTTTAATTGCGCGAGCAGATTTGTTCTGTTTAATATAACCCTTTTCTATAGCATCTTTTAGATGAACTTCTCCTACTTCGTTTAACTTCATTAAAAAGAAGAATTCATGCTTCTTTAGACCATAATTTTGTTCAATAACTAAAAAGATGTTATCAATTTTATTTTGGTAGTCGAAAAATTCGGAACATGTTGTAATTGCTTCTGAATAAGATTGAGTTGTCATAGTCAGGCCTCCTGATTATTAGTTAATTAAATTATCTTAAAATAATTTTAACACAAAATTAAATAACATCAATATGGAATTTAATAATATATTTGACAATTTATGTATTTTTTAGTGGTCAATTAGCAAACTGATATGACATACTCACAAAATTTATAAATGAACGATTATTGTTAAAACAAAAAAAGATTATAACAGCTTTCTTTATAATCTCAGACTGTCAACAAAGTCACTTAAAGTGAACTTGTTGGCGGTTTTTTAGTAAACAGCGTGATATGTTTTAAAATCTTACGATTTTG
>CAACWL010000195.1_pt1 | contig 11863 bp, 7 predicted proteins | sample 2275641 | NCBI WGS metagenome assembly CAACWL01 (sample SAMEA5312462, study PRJEB27640) | indoor metagenome | biome: indoor environment; feature: uncontrolled; material: polymer tiles stone | place: Germany | collected 2014-07-07 | reverse complement strand
TAGTTATACAATGTTTTAGGATAGAATCCATATATATCTTCATTGTATTTTGCTCTTGTATGATTTTCTACAATCATTTGATCTACAAATTTTAACATGAACGACTCAATACGCTTAATTGTCTTTGGATTGTAGCCCGTTCTGTCAGATTGAACTTCATGACTATCATAAATTAATGGTTTTGGTTTTAAGCGCAATTTAGAACATACGATAGCTTGAGGTAATGTGTTTAAATCATTTGCATGATAAATATCAGCATTTTGTATATAACCTTTTACAATCATTCTCGTAATAATTACACCATTTATAAACCATTTTCTTATTTTTTTAAACTTTATCATACCTGCAGCAACCACGAGTGATAACAGATAAGCTGCCATTAATGTGAAACTTATATAGAAAAGACTTGGTATAATAACAATTTGGACACCAGCTACTACTAATAAGAATTTCTTGCCATGATCTTGATAAGCTTGCAATAACCATGGATATCTCTTCACTCTATGAACTTTAAATGTGTTAGATATTTCTTCATAAGCTGAAATAGCAGTATTTTTTGGGTCATTTATCGCAATTAAATTTACGTCATAACCATTATCCGCTAAAGTTGTACACTCTCTGTTGACTCTTGCATCATTCGTAAAATGATTCCATACAAACATTGTGACCTTTTTCATTTGATAACCTCATTCCATGCAATTTATAGTATCCCTACTTGGAATAGTAGTATATATATCCATGCCACACTCATAATCCCAATCATCGCTATTAAACTTGTTGGTCTTTTTTCTTTTTGTATGACTGAATCATCAACTTCTTTATTACGTTGTTGTTGTATTTTAATACGTTTATATTCTAATTGTTCTTTTTTCGATTTCTTTTTTACTTTCTGAATGAGATTAACGTACCTCGCCACGATATCATTGACTTCACCATATGCAACCATCTCACCATAATGTATCCAAATCGCTTTTTTACACATTTTTTTAATTTGTCCTGCTGAATGAGATACAAAAAATATTGTTTTTCCTTGTTCTTGTAAATCATGCATTTTATCTATACATTTATTAGAAAAAGTTTCATCACCTACAGACAATGCTTCATCGACAATAAGTATATCTGGATCTGTATGAATCGCAATTGCAAAGCCTAATCTTGATTTCATACCACTAGAATATGATTTTAAAGGTTGATAAATAAATTCATCAAGTTCACTAAACTGAACAATATCATCAAATTTTTCATTTATTTCTCGTTGCGACATACCGTGCATTAAACATTTATAATGAATATTTTCTTCACCTGTAAATTCAGGATTTAACCCTGCGCCAATCGCAATTAGCGACGGCTTACCATTTGTATAAACTGTTCCAGAAGAAGGTTCAACAACACCACCTAGAATATTAGATAAAGTTGATTTACCTGAACCATTCAGTCCAATTATGCCTACAGAAGTCCCTTCTTCTACTTCAAATGAAATATCATGTAAAGCGTAATAAGGTTTAGATTTATAACTTAATCCAAAAGTAAATAAAGATAGCAGCTTATCTTTTCTGTTTACATTTAAGTCGTAAACTTTCGAGACATTTTCACATTTTATTTTATAAGTTTTTGTCATCTCTATCACCTTTTCTTAAAAATGTCATAAGCTTTTCAATATTATCTTCCCATATAAGGTGTTCATCACGATATTCACGTGCATTCCTTGCTTTAATGGATAAAGCTTGTTCATCATATTTTAATGATTCAATTTCGTTTACGATTGTATCTATTGAAGCTTGTTTTCTTGCAAATCCTAGATTATATTTTTGAATAATAGCTTCAGTTGGACCACTAATATTAGATATAGGAGGTGTTCCAACACCAATAGCGTCTACAATTTTTCCAGGCATCACATTCATAAACACATCTGAAGATTCTAAAATTGAAAGTGAAATATGATGTTTAGATATTTCAGTTAAACAAGCTGTTCGATCCATCGGTTTTTTCACTTGAATATACTTACAATCCCTCACAGCTTTTCTAAACTTGTCAGCTTGAACACCGTAAACAATCGCTGTAACATTGATTTGTTTATCATTTAAAGCTAAGCATATTGAAATAAGTTTATCTACATCTTGGGCATACCCAATATTTCCTGTATAAATAACACTAAAATCATTATATTTTTCTTCAGTTATCAGTTCATTTCTTGAAATGCCATTTGGCAAATAAAATATGGGTACTTTTCGCTGTAATCGCTTCTGAATATGTGACCTAAATGCTTCATTATTAATGACAATTTTATCTGCAGAATTATACATTTTCTTCTCTAAATATTTTAATAGTGGCATAAATAAACTTATGTTAATATGCTTTAATCCATTTACACTGTCTGGCCATAAATCTCTAATTTCTAACACATATGTCGGATGTTTCGCACTTTTAAAAAATAACGTCGCCCAAGCTAGAAATATATTCGGACTAGATACATACACAATTTCATAATCGTCATTGTGCATTTTCAAGAAGACTCTTAATCTAACGTATTGTTCTATATAATAGACTAACCTCATGATAAAATTACTATTTTGCTTATTACCATGCATTTTCATTCGAATAATTTTCTTCTTTTCTAATTTATTTAAAGATTCATCTGTAAAATATGATTGATCTTCAAATAAACTTTGGTTAGGATATGTTGGCTCGGTTGTTAACATTGTCGGGTCAGAACCACTTGAACGAAAAGCTTTGAACATCATTTTCATTCGATTTGCTGCAGACCCAAGTTCTGGATAAAAATTTTGTGAAATCATTAATAATTTCTTTGTCATATTATGAACACCCTATAAGTAGTCTAGTAATTTCCGTTTAAACCTTGAATGAACCAATGAACCTATTAATAATAATATAATTGTTAAAAGCCAAAAATATAAATGATCATGCCATTGTCCGTACACTGAAACGTTATCATGCACAAACGCCGTACGATAAACACCTACTAAATATGCAAATGGGTTTAAGCTTGCTAATCTTTGTAAAATACCATGTGCTTCTTCCATCGCCCAAAATATAGGTGTCATAAAGAATAGCATTCTTATAACATTTTGTAATAAATTTTTAGTATCGCGAATAACAATAATTAATGTACTCATAATTAATGAAATACCGAAAATAATTGCATAAGATGCGACTAAAAAGTATATAAACCAAAAGTAATGCCACCAAGGTACATAGCCATTAATGACAGATATGACAAATAAAATGGCTGATGTGATCATTAAATTAATCATATTATTTGTTAAAGCTATAGAAATAAATATTGAAGATGGGAACTTCATTTTTGATAAGAGTCCTACATTGCCTTGAATTGCAGATGCACCTGTATTGATCCCTTGTGATATAAATAACCAAGGAAACAAACCTGAAATAAGATGTACTAAAAATGGTACACCTACTACTTGTGCACTCGCATCACCTCTTAACCCTAAACCAAATACAAGATAATATACAGCAACTTGTAAGATGGGTTGTAATATATTCCAAAATACACCAAGATAATGATTGGCATATTGACTTTTCATATTATAAATTGCAAGTTTAAAAATTTTAGGTAAATTATTTAATTGTTCTTTAAAGATTTCAGTAACTATCTTCATATATAACGACCTACTTGATTTTTATTTTTCAATAAGTTCAAATTGTGAAGCGCTGATCCATGATGTTTTCTCAATTTTTTTACTTGCGTAGACAGAAATTGTAATTGATGATTGTGGTTCTATCGTCAATTCCAAATTGTTTTTACTCAAATCTACTAAGTCGATTGGCTCACTTTCAATATCAAAGTACACCGTATCTCTGCCATTTTTATTATGATAAAATGTTCTCAACTCAAGTGTAATCGTGTTATCCTGCGTATTCGTTAAAATCATTTTCTTTTGATTGTCATTACTAAATTTAGGTGTTAATGCACGAAATAACTTTTTTTCATTTTGTATCACTTGGTAGAAATCTTCAGTTTGAATCATAATATTCGCCAAACTTTCTACTTGCTCATTAGTGTCTTCTTCTAATTGAATTATTCTATCCTCTAATGTGTTCATGTCATTGATTTGAAAATAATTTAAAATTGGCCAATGATGTTTAATCATCAATTTATGTAACATTTGGTTTTGCTTATCTTCCTGCTCAATACTCATGAATTCAAATAAGATATGCCTCGTATTGATTAAGCTAAATACATCTAAGTAATCATCACTTTCTTGAACAATACAGCTATGCCAACCATTCATTCTAGATTCGTAATACAACGTTTCGTAAGGATGATAACCTAATTCAATCGTCTTATTGAGATCATTTCTATTAATAAATTCTAATAAATAATCCTGAGATAATTGATCCACTGGAAAATCTTTAGCCCATTTTTTGATTGCATTTTCATACGGTAAAAATGAGTCTGCTCTTTGTATCCGCTTCGGAATAATGTTTTTAGCAAGTTCAAAGATAGTAGACTTTAAATGTATACAATGATTAAACGACCTATTCTCATGATAATAATTAATTAAATGAATACTATGATCTGTTTCGTATAACCGATATCTATCTATCAAATTTGAATTGACTGCTAGTTGATCCATATTAAATAGCGTATGCTTTAAATTTAAATTATATGCCATTTTTTGAGAGATATATTCATCTATACGATAAATACGAGCAGCATGTTCATGTTCTAATTCATCTATATTTTTTGTATAAGTAAAGAAATTCACATCATTGATATGTTCTTTAATATAAGATAAGGATACTTTAGAATCATGACCAGCAGTGATAGAACAAATCACTTTTTGATTAAATCGAAATAAATAATCAACCGCTGCTTCAATTTCATGGTTAACGATACTATATACTTCTTCTGCTGATTTCTTAACACATGGGTTGATTGGATAAATTCTTTTAATTGTATGGTCTGTTATATTAAATCTTGTGTTGGCATTGAATTTATAAACATCTTTATATTTACTATAGTCTAAAAATCCATATGACTTATGTGCGATTCTTTCACAAGTCTTATCAAAACATAACTTTACGAGTTGATTCACTAATTCAGAATGACTAGCATATAAATCATGAGATGCATGATAATACAATGATAAAAATGACGTTGCATCATTATATAGTAGCAAACGTCCATTATACTCTATTAACATAACATACCTGCCATTATAAAAACTCATCTCTTCAAGAAAATCATAAGAATCAATTTCGTGAGACAATAATTGGGCGCATATTTCAGGATATTTTAAATCGACATGTTTCGTATGCACAAAATGACCTAATATGACTACTTTGATATCATTCTTTGTATACTCATAAGCACTTAAATCATTTGAAAAATAAATCGTAAAGTCAGTAAATTGAACATATTGACGATAGTTTTTATCTTCAATTGAAATTTGTCGAGGAACGATCATATATGCTTTGTTAAAATTTATGAACGTATTATCCATCATACACACCCCCTTATATCAATCATGCAATTATTGCTGAACTTCTTGCTTTAAATGTTCAACATATTGATTTAAATCATGGTCTTCTGGACGTTTATATTGATCATACAAACTATATATTTCTAAAAATCGTTCTACCGCTTCTTTTCTTTCTTCCGGTTTTACTTTTTCTAATCTTGGCAAATACCAGCCTTTAACGTAAAAATTAAATCTATGTTCTAAGTAGGATGTTAACAATCCATGTTTTTCGTAAAATGGAATTCTTTCAATTTCTAACGTGTAGTATTTATCAAATAGCTTCTTAGAAATCGAATTTGTAACTGATCCAGACACAGCAGCATAATACATATGAATAACATCTGTTACAGCTTGTACTTTTTTAGAATGAATCATTAATTCTTGGAAGAATAAAGTATCTTGGCCAGCAGCACCTTCAATCATTCGAATATTATTGTCTTTAATAATTTGTGATTTAATGATTAAAGCTTGAATACTTTGAGCACGCAGACCACATTTTTTCATATATTTTTTAGGGTCTTCGATTAATAATTTTCCATCGTTATACTTCATCACTGTGCCAGCATAATTAAACAATGCTCTGCGCTTATTATCTTCTTTAATAATATTACCGATAACCATATCGACATCTTTATTCGATTCTATTTCTTCTAATAATGTTGCATAACCATCACCAGTAGCTTCGTTATCAGGATCTAAATAAGTAATATAATCTGTAGAAGCAAGTTCAGCACCTTTATTTCTAGGTCTTGAAGCACTACCTGATCCCTCTTCATATGCATAGTAAACGATATCTGGGTATCGTCTTCTTAATCGATTAATAATAGATATCGTTTCAGAATCCGTACTACCATCATTTACGAATATAATTTCCATATCTTTAAATATTGAAGATCTTCTTAAACTTCTCATACACTTGTCTTCTAAATAAGTACCATTATTATGAATTGGAATAATGACACTTAATTTTTTCTTACGGTTACTTTGACCATATAAAGATGCGTCATAAATTTCTGATTGATCTAAATTATAGCCATTTTGAGATTGTGTAATATTCAATTGTTGATCGAATATATTTTTATGATACATTGTTACATATTTATTTTGAGCTTTTTCAATAAATTGATGTGCTTCATGTTGTTTATCTTTCGTAACAAAATCAACATCTACATATTTAAATGCTGTTAATAAATCTTCTAAATAATATTCTTCATATTCGATTGAATCTTTCATGTAAGTTATAAAATCATATTGTGATGCATCTTCTATCGTATCTTGCGCTTCTATAACATCAAACTGAACATGTAATTGTCGATATAGAATATCTTTCATTTTATCGGTTAATGCATCAACAACTACGAGTATTTGTGATTCTTTTTGAGTCGGTTCAATGCCAATATATGATAGAACTTCATCTAAGCGATGATACGTTGTACAGTTTCTCATCACACTACGTATACTTTTAGCCTGCATATCTTCTATTTCATATTCTTGATATTGGTTCATAATTGGTGCCACATCAGTTTTATGATTAATCATAAATACATTTGGAAATTGATTATTAACACCTACTGAATAGTTAGATAAGATTAAATTCCCAAAAGCTTGTAATTCAAAGATTCTATTAGCAAACATCGTTTCTGAATATTTTACTGAATTGACATTTACTGCCCATCTATATACTTTATGCAATTTCATTAGTTCTTCATGATCGATTGGCATAGTTAAAAATGGGATATATTTCATTGGGAATTGGTAACGTCTTCTTCTTAACGGTAAGTTTCTATCGACAATTGTTAAGTCATTTTCATTATTGATTAATTCATCAAAGATTCTTGCAGATTCTTGGTTTCTAACAGGATATTTCTCAGTCCAACTTCCTGCAAAAATAACATCGTTTTTAAATGATTTATTATATGGATTTCTCGTACCTACTGGATTATGGTAATGAGGATTAATACCAAATTGAAGTACATGTACTTTATCATTTTGACAATACTCTTTATAATCTTCTACCACTTCCGCAGCAGATGTCAGAATAATATCGCATTCTGTCGCGATATCTTTGTATAAATGGAAATTGACAGGGTCTTCTTTAGAATAAAAGACTATCGGTATATTGAATTTTCTAGCCTTTTGAATGCCTTCAATGAGCATTCTTCGTTTCTCACTATTTACTGAAGCTAACCCTGTCCAACTTCCGTCTATACCTCTCCATGCTGTCGCAACAATCACAACATCCATATCTCTAGTTAAATCCGTAAATTCACTATCTAAATAAACGATATTACCTATATCTTTAAATGAGTTATATAAAAATTCATCAGCAATGAGACCAACTTTGTATTTATTTTTAATAAATACACGTGACGTATCAGAATTTACAAGTTTTGATAAATGTTGTTGGTGATTTTCAAGGAAATCTAATTTTGATTCTTCTGCTACTTTTTTATAGTAATTATGATGATTTGTATGATCTTTAACCTTTTTTAATTTATATAGTCCATACATATAATCTTGTTCAACAATATCTAACACTTCTTCTAATTGTTCAACTTTTGTTTTATCATCAAAATTAACTAAAGCCTCTTTAGTGGATTCGATATTACTATTTCGATTGATATTTGTTGGCATATTTGAAGACATTATGATTTCCTCCTATTTCTCCAACTCCAGTATTTCGTTTGAATCTTTCCTAATTTAGAATTTTTCAAATTCATATATAGTCTTTCATACTGCGCTTTTTCTTCTTTTTTATTTGTTTTTTGTAATGAGATATTTTCGTTTATCAAACGAACAATTGCAGATTTTGATTCTTTTCTTTCTTCTTGAAAGTTTGTAATCATATCCAGCTGTTCTAGTGTTAACTCGTTATAATTTTCATATTGCTTAGCTTCTAAATCTTGAATTATACTTTTATCTTCTAAATCATTTAAGCTAATCCAATATTTTTTCTTTTTAATTATGATCCTTACCGATTCTGCCTTTAAGAAAACCATATCAATCGAGACGTTATTGAAATCAAATTGTTCTTCATCCAATGATAAATCGATTGATTTGTGCAATGCACTATCTTGATAAAAAATTGTAGATTCTTCTATCGATACTTTTTTATTAATAGGAATTGCTCTATCTATATCTTTCGTAGGCACAAACCCTGTAAATGTTCCTTTATTAAATACAGCTTCTAACACTTCACCTTCAATTAAATACAACGCTCTAGATGAAAAGTTCTTTTCTTTAAACAACAAGTTATAATCAACTTTAAATCCTAGTTCTCTATTAATTTGTGGTGTAGAGAAATGACGTAAATCCACTCTTATCGTATCAATAGGTTTCGAAATTAATTTGATAGAATGATTTAATCTTGTCCATCCTATAATATTCGTACCTCTTACAATTAATCCATATAGTTCACTTTCTATCTCTTTTACAGAAATAACTTTTAATGCTTTATTTAAATAGTCAGACGCATAGCCGACTGTAAGTTCATCATCATCTACATCAAATATTTCTTGATTTTCTGGTTCTCTTAAAATAATTTGAAAGCTCAATCCGCTTTGAATAATTGGACTTTTAACGTCTATCATATGAAGACCCCTCAATCTTTACTTATTAAATGAAAGTGCAATATCTTTTCCGAAAGTATATAAATTACCGTAGTTGTAATATTTAACTTGCTCAAATTGTGATTGAACGACATTTTTCGTATCGAAAATGACTTTGTCTTTCATACCTTCAAAATCTTGATCTACTAAATTTTTGAATTCTGAATGGTCACTCAAAATTAATACAAGAGATGCATCTTTAACTGCTTTTTGAATATCTTTTTGGACAAAACCTAGCTCAACATGTGGATCATATGCTTCTACTTGAATATCATTTTCTTTTCTCAAATCATTATAAATATCAAATGCTGGCGATTCTCTGACATCATCTACATCACCTTTATAAGTTAATCCAAATACAACAACCTTATGACCATTTAAAGTTTCTAAAATTTTCTTAGACTCATTAATAACATATTGAGGCATTGAACGATTAATACGTCTACCTTCTTGAATGAGATTCGTTGTTTCCGGATCTTTAGCGATAATAAAGTATGGATCAACTGCTAAACAATGACCACCAACGCCTGGACCTGGTAAATGAATATTCACGCGTGGATGTTTGTTCGCCATCTTGATAACTTCTAATACGTTAATATCTAAATGATTACATACCATCGCAAGTTCATTTGCTAGCGCAATATTCAAGTCACGGTAAGTATTTTCCATTAACTTACTCATTTCGGCTGTCTTAGCATTTGTTTCAATCATTTCACCTTGTACGAATGTTCCATATACAAGTTTACCCGCTTCAACACATTCTGGTGTTATTCCACCAATTATTCGATTGTTATGAATAAGTTCATGTAATATTTTTCCTGGTAACACTCTTTCAGGGCAATGTACTAAGAATATATCTTTACCAATTTCAAATCCTTGGCTTTCAAGATATGGTTTAACATGATCGTCAGTTGTTCTTGGTGCTATCGTAGATTCTACAATGACCGTATTACCTTTTTCTAAAAATGGTACGATGGATTCAACTGCACCCATTACTAACGAAATATCACATGATTCATATTGATCATCATTATTTGGAGTTGGAACTGCAATAATAAATGCATCTGCTTTTTCAGGTTGCATACTTGCTTTGAATTTATTTTTAGCTAACACTTCTTCATAAGCTTCTTGTAAGCCAGGCTCTTCAATATGAATTTGACCATTATTTAATTTATCTACTGCTTCTTTATTTATATCGACACCTACAACATCTACACCATGTTTCGCAAACATAATTGATGTTGGTAATCCAATGTATCCTAAACCAATAGTAGTTAATTTCATATTATATCCATCCTTTAATAATTAATTGTTAAGCTATTACTTTCGTAATGTTAAATATATTGTAACTTCTATGAATACAATAAACAGTCGTTTAACAGATACTTAAGGAAGGGTTTACACTCTTTTATCATTGTTTACAATTGCTCAATATTTCGTGTTAAAAATAGCCCCTCGCTCATATAAATTCATATGATTGAGGGGCTTTATAGATTAATGATTAAGTTCTTTAAAGTATTGTTCGATATCTTTCTTTATTTTAGGACCAAACGTTTTAGAATAACTATTTGATATATGTCCTTTATCCATATATACAATGACGTTACCTATAACTGGCGCAAATTTTCCATCTTCTTTGAAATACGATGTATAGTCTACATATTTTGTATTTACCGGCTTTTGTTCAAGCTGGTCCCATTTAGATACTTTTGGCAAACGTTGTTTAGCATTCATCTTCTGTATCGTTTCTTGTTCTCCGAATTTATCTAATGTTTCTGGAACATTAAACTCATATCTCGGATTATCTCTTATAGCCATAATTGGTGTTTTTGTATTTGTAATGTTTAGATATTGTTTTAATTGTAATGGATCGATTTGTCCATTTACATCTGTACTTGAATCTGCAGTTGTTACAACTAAATCGACGTCTTGTTTATCAAGTTCTTTAATTAAATTTTTATTCCACTCTGTACAATCTCGGTCACTGTCATTCGTTGTTAATACACAGCCACTTTTCGTCATGCTTAATACTCTATAATTTCCTTCTTCAGCTGCTTTTTGAAGTGCGCCTAACCAATGTTGAGCGTGAGAGCTCCCTACTAAAGCGATTGTCTTATCATAGTTTTCTTTTTTACCGTACTCACCTACTAGAACTTTTGATTCACCTATTTTTTGATGAACTTTGTCCCTTGTAGAATCTGGTGATTCGTTTCTGATTTTTGAAAACTCTGGAATTGCTTCTACACCTTCTTTAACTTTTACATGCTTTTCTGCAGCCATTGCACCAGGATAATTTTCACTCAATGCTACCTTTTCTTTTTCAAAAGGATTATTAAAGATAATGAAATATAAAGATGCGATTGCCAATAACTGTATCGCTAATCCAATTCCTAATTTTTTGAATGCAATTTTATCAGAAGATGCTGTTCTGATTGGCTTTTCAATATAACGTGTCATGAAATATGATAATAACCATGATAGTAAAATCATACAAATACCTAATACAATTCCAGGTCGTTCATTATTATGGTACTGATAAAATGATAAAATCACCCAATGCCATAAATATAAGCCAAATGACAATCCGCCAACCTTCACCATAATGGATGATCCTAAGAATTTCTTAACACCATATTTAGTTTCATAGTTACCAGAAACGAGTATAAATACGGCACATAACATTGGCCATAGTGCAATATATCCAGGAAACATTGTTGATACATTAAAAATAATACCCGTTAAGATCAAGCC
>CAACWL010000160.1_pt1 | contig 11870 bp, 10 predicted proteins | sample 2275641 | NCBI WGS metagenome assembly CAACWL01 (sample SAMEA5312462, study PRJEB27640) | indoor metagenome | biome: indoor environment; feature: uncontrolled; material: polymer tiles stone | place: Germany | collected 2014-07-07 | reverse complement strand
AAGTAGCTATCCAAAATAAAGCAACTGCATTTGTTGTGATTCCAAAAGATTTAGCGGACTATGGCGCTGACTGGATTGAACGATTTGTACGTTTACAAATCGAAGAGGCATTTGCGGTTGGATTAGAAGTTGCTTTCTTAACTGGTGACGGTCTTGAAAAGCCAATCGGCTTAAATAGACAAGTTCAAGATGGTGTATCTGTAACAGGTGGCGTATATCCTGAGAAAGAATCTAGTGGTACTTTGACGTTTGCTGATTCTAAAACTACTGTCAAAGAACTTACAGCAGTAATGAAAAAATTATCAGTATCTGAAAAAGGAAAAGGTGTAGCAATTGCTGGTAAAGTTAACATGGTTGTTAATCCTCTTGACGCTTGGGATGTAAATGCTCAATATACTTCTTTAAATGCAAATGGGGTATATGTAACGGCAATGCCATTCTCTATGAAAATTATTGAGTCTGAAGCTCAAACACCAGGTAAAGTTACTTTCTTCGTAACTGGTAGATATGATGCATATGTTGGTGGTGGTGTATTGATTCGCAAGTTTGATCAAACGCTTGCAATTGAAGATGCTGATTTATTTACTGCTAAACAAATGGCGTACGGTAAAGCTCGAGATAATAACGCTGCATTAGTTTATGATTTATCAATTTCAACAACAGAAACAGTACCTGCTGGATAAGCCACAGGTACTTAATTTAATTTATTAGGGGGATTTAGAATGGCACTATTTGAAGTAATTAAACCGTTTAAAGGTAAAGAAGAAAAACGTACATTCGATAAAATTGGTGAAGAAGTTGAAATGACTGTTAAACGTCGTGATGAAATTGAATCTAATATTGAAAAAGAACGACCAGGTTATGGACCCGTTTTAAGAAGAAAAGATGAAGCAAAGTAGGTGATTATTTATGATCACACAAGATTTAATAGATGAATTTAAATCTTATGAAAAACTTGATGATTACACTTCAGATGATGAAAACATTAAAAAAATGTTAGAACGTTCTTATGAAGCTATTAAGCATCAGTGTGGAGAATTTACATTTGATAATGAATTAGGAAAAGATTTAGTATTTTCACGAACGAGATACGCATATCAAGACTTACTAGAGTACTTTAATGATAATTATCGTGAAGATATTATTATGCTTGGCATATCGCTTATGGAGGTTGTTAATGATGGTACAGAAACAACCGTTTAGAAAGCCGAAAATAACTACTCGAGAGTTGAATATGCGTGTTTCTTTTTACAGTTACAAAAATGATAATACTCCATTGCCATCTGAATCTCAAAATCAGTTATTAAAAACATGCTGGGCTTCAGTAGAAGGTGTTTGGGATCGTGATAAAGAAAGAGCGAAAGAAAATGGAAGTATTAACGATGTCACTCTAAAAATACGTGACTTCAGGACTGAATTTAAACCTGATTTAAAACATAAAGTCATCATACACGATGAATTTTATCAAGGCAGAGAATATGAAGTGATCAGTGTAAAGCCTGATGAATTTGAGCGTAGGTTTATCATCGTAATATGTAAGTTGGTGAAATAATGAGCTTTGAATTAAAAGGATTAGATGATTTACAGAAACAACTCGAAAAAAAGTTTGGTAATGCAGGAATGAAATCAATCCTAGAGAATGCATTAGTCAATGGAGCAAAAGAGTTTGATAAAGTACTAAAACCAGAGTTAGAAAAATTTAAAGACACTGGAGCAACTGTTGATGACACTACATATAAAAAGGAATTTATAACAGGAAAAAATCCAAGTATTAAAATTCATTGGAATAGCACTCATGAACGTTACAGATTAATTCATTTAAACGAACATGGTTATACAAGGAATGGTAAAAAATATCGACCTCGTGGGTACGGAGCAATTGCTAGAGCTTTAGCAAAAGGTAAACCAGTCTATTATGCAGCAATAAAGAAAGAGTTAGAAAGGAAACTGTAAATGGATGAAGTATTAAACTATGTCTATGATGTATTAAAAAAAGATGCTTTTATCCAATCAAATTTTGAAAATAGAATATATTGGTACGAGCCTAGTGAAAATGATGAAGTAGACAAAGCGTTTATAATCATAGATCCATTAAAACCTTTCGATACTATGCATTATGCCAGCAATACGTTCAACAGTAAGTACTTTTATATTCAGATTAATATCGAAACTTATGATTGGACTTTAGCGCATCAAACATTAAGCAATATAAGTGAATTGTTGTGTAATCATTCTTTAGTTCCTCAAAATGATGGATTGGATGATTACTTTGAAGATACAAAGCGATATGTAGTAACTGAACGTTATTACGGAACACCAACAATATTAAACAAAAATTAGGAGGAAGATATATGTTATTTGGTTTTAAAAGAATTCATGTAGGTGTATACGATGAAGCAGAAACTAAAGTTATCGAGAAGATGACTTGGGAAGATAAAGCAGGTGGAGCTGTAAGATTTAATTTAACAGGTTTAGCACCTGAACAATTAAAGGTATATGCTTCTAATGGTCCGGTTTGGGTCCAAAGAAAAGGTACAGGAGATGTAAAAGCTGATTTAGAAGTGTTTAATATCCCTGAAGCTGATTTAAATAAAGTATTAGGACTAGATGTTGAAGGGCAAGAAGCTTGGATGGGAGCATATACTCAAGCACCGTATATAGCAGTTATTTGTGAGACGGAGGATATCAACGGAAATCCAATCTTAGTAGCGTTACCAAAAGGGACAGCAACGTTAGATAATTTGCAAATGGAAACATTAGAAGAAAAACCAAAACCACCTGAAAATGATAAACTTTCAATTTCATTTGTTAATGCTGAAATTGATGGTAAAGATCGTATTTGTGGTAAATACGTTGCAACAAGTAAAGAAGATGCTGGAATTGCTGCATTCGTTAATAAAATACTTGTTGGTTATACAGGTGAAGCTCTGCCAATCGGATAAAACTAATTATTAAGCGTTTAGACAAATGTCTGGGCGCTTTTTTATTTGTTTAAAAACAAAATGAAAAGAGGAAATTATCATGACAAAAAAAGTTGAATTAATAGTATTTAATAACGAAACGAAGAAAAACGAAAAATTTACACGTGAAGGATTGAATGTTGCAGAAACATTTAAAGTGCGTGAATGGTACGTAGCAAGTGTTGATGAAGAAAATGAAATGATTAAATCATTTGGGGACAACATTGGTCTCAAAGAACAAATGCAAATTGAGAATGCGGCTTTAAATAAACAGATTGATTGGTTAGCTGAACTATTCAATACAGATCGAGAATTTTTATTAAATAACATGGAACCAGATGTTATTGATTCTGAATTTCAAAGAATTATGTCTATTTTAGATCCAAAAGTTTTAGGTGCAAAAAATGATGAGGGAAAGCAATAACCCTCGATGAATTTAGAGAACAAATAGATATATTAGTTCGTTATTGTATGCGTGAATTTGGATGGACAATCAAAGAAGCCTACGAACAGGATTACGAAGATTTATGTCGACTGATCATAGATTCAGAAAAAGATAAGCCTGAAGAAGAAATGATTACAGGTGAAGATGTTCTTAAATATTTCTAAAGAAAGGAGGAAAATCATTGGGTAAATTAGAAGGCTTAACGATAGACCTTGGACTGAATACTGTAGGCGTTGATGAAGGATTACGTGGTCTACAAAGAAAACTTAAAGTAGTTAATTCTGAAATGGATGCTAATCTTTCTGCCTTTAGCAAAGGCGAGCAGTCTATTGAGCGCTATAGTACTACATTGCAGGGCTTAAATAAAAAGATGGAAGTACAATCTAAAATAGTAAGTGAAGCAAAGAAAAACTATAACGACCTAAAAAATAAACAAGATGAGTTAACACAATCCATAAATAAAGCTGAAAAAGAAGTACAACAATCAAAAAAAGCTTATGAAGCATTAGCAAATTCACAAACAGCATCAAAAAAAGAGCTAGCTGATGCAAAGAAGGTTGTAACAGAATCTGAAAGAGCATATGAAAAACTCAATAAAGAGTTAATCGAGATGCCGAAAGCGATTGACAATGCTGCTAATGAAGTCAATAAACAAGTTAAGTCTTATAATCGTATGCAAGAAAGTGTTGACAATACTAGAATTTCATTAGAAAAACTGCAAAAAGAACAAAAAGAAACTATAAGTGGTTTTGATAAAGTAGCTTCTAAAATGTCTTCTATGGGAGACAAAATGCAATCTTTTGGAAGCGGCGCAATGTCTAGAGGTCAAACTATGACACTTGGTGTAACTGCTCCGATTGCTGCTTTTGGTGCAACCTCCATTCAACAAGCTGGTGAGTATGATGCTGCAGCTTCACAGTTTAAAGAAGTATTTAAAGGAATGGAAAAAGATGCGACTTCAAGTCTAGATAAAATATCTGAAAAAACAGGTCTTTTACCTAATGGTCTAAGAGGCACATATACTCAAATGGCTGCTTTCGCTAAAACTACAGGAGCAGATACCAAAGAAGCAATTGACTTAACAAGTCGTGCAACCTTAGCAGCTGCAGATAGTGCAGCATTTTATGATAAGTCTATTGATGAAGTTACTGAAAATTTACAGTCATTTTTGAAAGGAAACTATGAAAATGATGCTGCTTTAGGTATTTCAGCAACTGAAACAACTAGAAATGCTAAGGCTAATGAATTATACGGAAAATCATTTGCTGAATTGAGTGAACAACAAAAACAATTGACGCTATTAAAAATGGTCGAAGATGGAAATAAACTAGCTGGGGCTATGGGTCAAGCAGCTAGGGAACAAGATCAATTGTCTACACAAACTGCTAATGCAAAAACTGCTTTTGCTGATTTTCAAGCAGAAATAGGAAAGCCAGTTTTACCAGTGGCCGTAGATTTACTTAAAGATTTAACTGGTGCAGCCAAAGGAGCAAGTAAATGGTTTGGTGGTTTAAGTGATAATCAAAAGAAATGGGTACTTGGATTAGCTGGAGTTGCTGCTGCTGCAGGACCAACCTTAATGGCAATTGGTGCAATGAGTTCGGGAATAGGTGCACTTTCTAAAGGTTTTAGTTTAGTCGGTGGTGGATTTAAGCTATTTACTAAGCATGGTCGTGAGACATCTAAAGTAGCTGGAGGACTCAGTAAGGTTTTCGGGGGTCTAAAAAATGGCATTGGTGGTATTAATAAAGTCTTTGGAACTGTAGGTAATGTTATTGGAAAAATTGGACCTAAAGCCTTTAGTTTGCTTTCTAAATCAATAGGTGGTGTAACTAGAGCATTTGGCCTTTTACGTATAGCATTTGCGACTAATCCATTGGGTGTTGTCTTATTAGGTGTAACTGCTTTGGGTATTGGTTTGGTTGCATTATATAAAAAGAATGAAAAATTTCGTAATGCAGTAAATGCGATGGGTAAACAAGTTAAAAAAATCTTTGGTTCTTTAGTTGATTGGGCTAAGAATTTAGGTACTGGTTTTGGCAAAGGATTTAATAAAGCTGTAGATAGCGTTAAATCTTTTGGGGAAAATGTTGGCAAACGTTTTGGAAATATGAAAGAAGGTGCTATAAAGCATTCGAAGAATTTATATAAAGGCGTTACAGGATGGTTTAAAGATACATCAGAAGGTATAAAATCACGTACAAGTAAAGCCTATAATTGGGCGAAAGATAATTTCTCTAAAATGAGTTCAAAATCTATAGCATTAAGCGTATCTTTAGCAAAAGGAACATTAAATAAATTCAGCGATGTGAGAGATGGTATAAAATCTCGTACTGGTCAAGCTTCTGATTGGGCAAAAAAGAACTTTGAGGAAATGAGAAAATCATCCATAGACAAAGCGAAGTTACTTTATAATGGTGTTTCTAGTTTTATAGGGAATACACGTGATAAGGTAAAAAATGTGACAAGTAAAATGCGCGATTTGGCAGTGGGAAATTTCAAGTCAATGTATGATAAAGCGACAAGCTGGGTGCGAAAAATTGGACAATTTATTGATGATATTAAAGGCAGACTCAGCAGTAAGGCAGGCAATTTAGGTAAATCAGTCGCAAACGGAGCTATCGTTGGTTTAAACGGAATGATTAATGGGATTAACAAAATTTCATCAAAAATCATGGATAAAAATTTACTTAAACCCATACCAAAATTATCTACTGGTACTTTAGTAAGCAACGGAGAAATAACACGCCCTACTTTAGCAATCGTTGGTGACAAAGGACCGGGTAATGGGCCTGGTGGATTTACTCGTGAAATTATTGAAAAACATGACGGAAGTCAGTATTTAACCCCTGCTACAGATACTTTAGTGAAACTTGATCCAGGTGACAAAGTAAGAAATGGGAATTATACTTATAACGCTATGAAGAATGGTTTAATTCCACGTTTTAGTTTAGGTACAGATATGTGGAATGGTGTTAAAGACTTTGGAACATCTGTAAGAGATACTGTTAAAGACGCTTCAAAAATGGTTGGTAAAATTGTTGGAGACGTCTTTGAATACATCGAAAATCCAGGGAAATTAGTTGATATGGTTCTTGGTAAATTAGGTGGTATGTTTGATGGTGTTGGCGGTTTTACAGGTAAATTAGGTAAAGCAGCTTTTAACTCACTAAAAAAAGCGTTAGTAGGAAAAGTAAAAGGTTGGTTAGAGGAATTTGGTGGTAGTGATGCTGATGGAAGTGAAATATTAGGCTTTCCACTTACTACGCCATACAGCCCACATAGAAGACCAGACGGTTATCCATTTAACGCTCATCATTATGGCATTGACTTACGTACTCCAGCCGGAACTGTTTTACATGCTCCTACCAGTGGTACAGTTTCACAACAAAGCGATTATAATGGTGGATTAATTGCTCGTTTGGTAAGTGGTAAGATTGCTCAATATTTCTTGCATTTACAAAAAGTTTTAAAAACTGGACATGTAAAGCAAGGAGATGCAATCGTGCGCACAGGTAATAGTGGACACATGACAACAGGTGCACATTTGCATTATCAAGTTGAAGGTGGACCAAGTGCAGCTCTATCAAATAGAAATACTATGGATCCAATAGCATTTTTAAAATCGAAAAGCGGCGGAAGTATAAAGGGAGGCATACAAGGGAAAGGAACTTGGGCTCAAAAAATAAGACAAGCTGCAAAACAAATGCACACTTCAGTAACTGAGTCTCAAGTACAAGGTATATTAGCTCAGATTCAACGTGAGTCTAATTTCAATGAGTCTATTGTTCAAGGGAACATTGGTGACATTAATAACTTAAGAGGTACACCAGCAAGAGGTTTACTACAATATGTACCATCAACGTTTGCTAATTATAAAGTAAGAGGTTATGAAAACATTAACAATGGTTATCATCAGTTATTAGCATTCTTTAACAATTCAAACTGGGCTAGAAACTTACCTTATGGACGTTCAGGATGGACACCAAACGGACATAGAAGATATGAAAATGGTGGTCTAGTAACACATCACCAGTTTGCAGAATTAGGCGAAGGTAATAAACCAGAGTTAGTAATCCCTTTAACACGTCGTTCACGTGCCATTCAATTAATCGAGCAAGCCATGTCGATTATTGGTATGGATAGTCATACTGGTAATGTAACAGTTAATAATGATGGCGTTGTAGCTCAGTTAATGCAAATAGTTCAAATGCAACAAGAACAGTTAGAAGAATTGAAAAAACAAACTGCTATGTTAGCACAAGATAGAACGATTATTACTAAAATGGATGGTCGTGAAATTGCTAGAACTACTCATAAATATCACAAAGAAATAGATGTCAGGGTGCAACAATTTAACCCTGCATTTTAATTTAAAGAGGCGATTATATGAAGAAAACGATAATAGTCAATGAAAAACTTCTTGACGGATTATATATCGGTCAAAACTTCGAAATTCCATCATTTCCAGTTGAAATACAAAGTACTGAAGTTTCATCCCGTTCTGGAGCAGTATTTACAGGTAAAAAGATAGGTACATTAGATATTGATGTACCTATTATTTTTTGGAATAAAGAAGGAATGACATCAAAAGAGGTAAGTGATTTATTACTTAATTTTTTCAATTATGATAAAGAAGTTTCTATTCATATTGAAAATGAAAATTGGTATTGGGTTGGTTATATACAAGGAGATTTAAGATTACCTTATGAAAAACAAACGTATTACACTTTAACCATACACCTTAAATTATTAACACCATTTAAATATAGTTTAGCTGAATACTCAAATATGGCTGTAAATGGGCAGGTCGCAGTGAGCAATAGTGGTTCAGTTGAAACATATCCAGTGATTGAAGCAAAAGCAAAAATTGATACAACTCATTTAATGATAGCTAAAGATGATGATGATTATATAATGATTGGTGATCCACCAACAGCTAATAAGAAAGCTAGAAAAATATCACCTACAGTATTAAATGACAAATTACAAACTGTAAATGGTTGGGCTTATGTTCAAACAACAGGTTCTCAATTTGGTGATGGTGAAACAGGTGGTATCGTTGGTGCACATGTAAAATCTAATAAGTATGGTTTCTTTGTAGATCCTACAACATATCCTAAAGTGGCTGGTAAGTGGAATGGTGGGGCACTTAAGAAATCATTTACACGTTCAGTACAAGATTTTGAACACAATATTACAATTAAATTATTTGAAGATGATATAGCAACAAATAAGATGGGAACTGGTAAAGTATTTACACATATTTGGGATGAAGCAGGACGTTTAATTGCTACCATAGGATTAGTTGATGCAAGTTATAGCTCAAATGATGTTACGGTAATTGCTAAATTATTTGATGAAGCTGGAGAGTCTAAAAAGATATTTTCATTTAAACCTAAATATGACGTATATTTAGATGATTTTGTTTATTGTTCTATTAAACGTGTTGGGAACAAATGGACATTCAAGACAAATACAGTTCAGCAGTTAAAAATGAAACGTAGAAGTGATATTGCTAAATACGGACAAACAAGAGAAATTGTTAAAAACACTCACACTGAAACATATACAGATAAATACAAAGAATATATGGCTCCAGCAAGATCAACAAGTATCTATATTGCTAGATTTGACTGGGATAGCAAGACAATGTTGGAAAAGGATAAGTTTAAAGCTGGTGCTTATGATATTCAGACAAAAGAATTAAATATGAAAACAAATGATGAAGTTGATGAATTTATTAACGCTGGAGATAAGATTGTGATTGATAATTACAATCAGACAATGATGATTAATAAGAAGGACGCAACAAAGCATAAGGACTTTGGTTCAAACTATTTTGGATTGGAGCAGGGTCAACATGAACTGTTTGTATATCCAGCTAGTGCATTTGATGTAACTGTTAGGTGGCAATCAGTTGACTATTAAAAGAAAGGAAGTTACTCAATGGCTGTTGGTATACATATTCTAAATAGAAACACTGAAGAAATTACAGGTTACTATACTAATAATTCGAAACAAATGATGGTACTTAATAATGTTCATGCAAGAAATAGAGATGAGCATTCAGAAACTTTTGATTTTACCGTGCCCTATAAGTACTTAGACGATTTTTATAATCAAAATAGAGTACTTATTCCAGATGTTAATAAAGGTGAATACAGAGAATTTGTGATTAAACATAAAGAAACGGGAAATCAAGAAATTTTCATTCAATGTGATGGAGCTTGGTTGGATGATCTGGCTAGAAATAGCGAACCATTGCCACCAGTTAATTTAAATAATGTAACGGTAGATGAAGCAGTAACTTATGCATTGTCTATTACTGGATACGAAAAAGGACATATAGAATATGATGGTTTCATTGATTTAGTTACAACAGAATATACAAGACCATATGATTTATTATTAAAGATTGAAGAAATTACAGATTTACAATTTGATGTATCTATAAAAACTAGTGGTAATGAAATCACAGGCAGATATGTTCATATGAATGTTCCGGATGATTTAAGCGAGTTTACAGGTAAAGAGTTGGTTCGTGGTAAAGACATTACTACAATCAAACAAAAAGAAAATACACGTGAACTAGCTACAGCACTATTAGTGACATCTCAAGACTCAAAAGGTAATCCATTAGTTACTAAAGTATATGATGATGAAGCTAGAGATAGATGGGGTAATAACGGTAAATTCAGTTGGGATATATATAATATTGAAGCGAACGAAAAGTCAGCAATGACAATTTCAAAAATGCAGACGATAGGGAAACGTGAATTAAAGAAACGTATTAATCAAGCTGTAGAATATGAGGTACAAGCAATTGATATAGTATCACAATTAGGTATGACAGCTAATTTTGGAGATAGAATACGTGTTAGAGATGTGACATATACACCTCATTTTTACCTGGAGGCAACGGTTAAAGCTGTACAACGTGATATTTTTGATGACAATTCTAAGGGATTAGTATTAGGATCAATAAAAAAGTTTAGTGAGTCTAGCTTAAGAAGTTATTTTAACTCTATACGTTCACAGTTAACAACAAAATTAAATGACAGTATTTATAATGTTGAAACTATTATTGAACAAAATAAAATCCATACTGGGAGTACGCCACCACCTGATGCTGTAGATGGTCAACTTTGGTATGACAATAGTGTTAGTGATGTTGCTGTATTAAGAGAATACAAAGACGGTGGTTGGAACAATCAAACACCTAATAATGTTGAAAGTATCGGTGGTCTCAAAAAAGAGAAAACTTTATATACAAATTTACATGAAATATATGAAAATTTATTTGTTGAGTATTCTAAAATTCAAACACTAGTTACTCAATTATTATCTAATGAGTATTTAGTAGATACAACAGTTAAAAATGCATTACAACTAGCCTTTGACAATCTCAATGGCTCTTTTTTATCTATGAAAACAGCTGACTCAAGTATGACTGTAGACACAGCAACAATGAGTGGCTTAAATTCATTACAGTTAGCTATAGGTGACTTTAGAGCTAAAATTAAAGACTTTAATATTGCTCAAGCAAATGCTCAAGAGTCAATTGATGCTAGATTTAATTTACTTCAATCACAGTATACAGATGAAAAAGTATCTAAAATATTTCAAGAAGTCGCTAATGCAACAGGTTTAGTGTTTAATCCAGAAAATCTTACTTTAACAGGTGATATTAATATAACGGATGCTGAGTATTTAAAAATATCAGAAAAAGTACAAGGAGATTTAGTTGGTAAATATGTTGATAGTGGAACCTATTCAACTGACCAATCCGGATTAGTCAAAAAAATAGATGCTAACAAGTCAGCAATTGAACAATCTAGCAAAGCTATTAATTTAGAAGTATCGGATAGCAAATTAAACACGCAATTAAAAACATTATATGAAGCTGTAAGTTCAATTAAACTAGTGGCTGATGGTATAAATATTACAAGTAGTGCGGATGGATTAATTTCATCTGTTGCTGTTGATCCATCCAATATAAAAATCAAGTCAGATGCTATCAATTTAGTTGGTGATGTATACATGCAAGATGGTTTGGTACGTGTATCAGACCTTAAAATTGGTGGGGAAGATAAGTCTGGGAAGATTGAAATAAAAAATGCTAATAATGAAGTCTTTTTTGGGCTAGATACTGAACAAGCTACAGCATCTGAGCTATCAATTGGTACTCTAAGAGTTGAAAAAATAGAGAATAAAGACATAGTTACTCAATCATCAGAAAATATGACTTTCTATGTATCAAATGTTGGTGATAATGAGAACGATGGTTTAACTTTAGATACAGCCTTTGCAACGGTAGAACGTGCTTTAGAAGAAATACCGACTGTTTACAACGGTGAATGTACTATTTATTTAAGAAGTTTAGATAGTGCAGAATTAATTGAGGTAAAAGGCTACATGGGAAAAGGTAAAATCATTTTTGCTGGATGTACTTCAACAGGTTC
>CAACWL010000973.1_pt1 | contig 11969 bp, 11 predicted proteins | sample 2275641 | NCBI WGS metagenome assembly CAACWL01 (sample SAMEA5312462, study PRJEB27640) | indoor metagenome | biome: indoor environment; feature: uncontrolled; material: polymer tiles stone | place: Germany | collected 2014-07-07 | reverse complement strand
AACTTTTTAAATTTACTAAAGAAAATTTCGATATTGAAAATATATCAAGCTCTGCTTATGAATTGAAATATGTGAATCTCATAAGAAATTATTTAAACGAGCAATTAGAAAATCCGAATGATGAGTTTGTTAAACATATACTAAATCATGTATATGATGGGGTTAAAACTAAAGCTGTGATAGATCGTTTTAATCCCACAGTAAAACATACATTCAATCTAATGATGAAAGATAAGGTTACTGACAAGCTTAATGCAGCATTAAATAATACAGGTGCTAGCCCTAAAATTAATATAACTGAAGATGCAGAAAACAATGAAGTGAAAGAAGAAAAAACAAAAAAATTTACCTGAGATTACAACTACTCCTGAAGAATTAGAGACATATGCAATTATTAAAGTTAGTCTTAATGACGTTTTACCAGCTGATAGAGTGTACTACAGAGATAATCAAAGTTATTTTAATATTTTAAATAGATGACAATAACAGAAAATGGATTGTTCGCGCTTATTTAGGTAAAAACAATAATAAAATAGTATTAAATAATGATGAAAAAACTGTAATCAACATTGAAAAACCTTTCGATTTATTGAATCATCGAGAAATAATTATTTCGTGTGTATAGAAATATAAGTAGATTAGGAGATATGTTATGAAAAAACTATTAATAAGCGCATTATCATTCAGTGTTTTACTTGTTGGATGTGGTCAAGAAAAACAAGATAATAAAGAGGTAAATAAAATAGATAAAAACGAAGAAAAAGTAAAATATATTAGTGATGAAAAATTGAAAAAAGACGTCCAAAATTTCATTGATGGAGTAACGATGAATTTTGAAAGTTTTAAAACTGTTGAAGGTGGCGGCATGAGTGATGACATTCCAGGAAATATGGAGGCATCTGCAAATCAGATGTTAAGCAATAAACAAGAAATTGAAAATTATATAAAAGAAAATAATCTTAAACCAAAAGATAAAATAAATCTTCAATATATTTCAGAAGGTATTGGAATACTTTCAGATATGATTAATAATATGACTGACGATATGACAAAAGTTATTGCTGGAGATATGAGTGAAGAAGACTTCCAGAAGGAAACAGATGATTTTACTAAAAAAGAAAATGTCATTAAAGCTGGAGATAATTTCGAAAAAGCAATTAAATATTATGAAAACAAAGGGATTAATAGTAATGATTTAAAGGAAATCTTTGATGATAATTCTCAAGAGGAAACATCTAATAACGATACTACTTCAGATGATCCAGATGGAGATGGCTATTCATCTGATTTAGTCGATACTTTCAAAGTTAATAAATCTGGCGAGGTTGGCCCAGCTACTTTCACAATTACAAAAGTTGAAACAGCTACTGAACCTGTAACAGAAGATAATTCTTATGACTTTGAAGGATATAAAGTTGGCGATGAAGCTCAAATGATTATTGTATATATGAAATTAAAAAATAATACCGATGAAAACGCTGATTATTATCCAGCTCAAGATGAAATTGTAACTGATACAGGAGAACAAGTTGCACCTGCTTTATTTGATTTAGATATAGGTCTTGTAACTGAAATGAAAGGTGCAGTTGAATCGGAAGGTAGAGTTGTTTATCTTTTGAAAAATAGTAATGTAAAAGAGATTAAAAATATTACATTTATAGCTGGAGCGTACATAGACCCAGAAACTATGGATGAAATAACACCAGAACAAAAAATTGAAATACCTTTAGAAAAATAATCTTAACTAGCTGACCACTATTACCCTATTGGGCGGCTATTTTTACAATTCAAAACAGAACACTACTATGATTTACTGCTCAGAAAAAGTATTGGGTAAAGGTAACCGCTTATCCGTTCATAAATTAAGACATACTCATGCTACCCTTTTATTAGAATCTGGTGTTAATATAAAAGTAATCCAAAAGAGATTAGGACATCAATCGATGGAAATGACTGAAAAAGTTTATGCGCATGTCACTCCAGAATTGCAGGATGAATCAGTAGAAATATTCGAAGCACACATGAAAAATGTGTTCTAAAAATGATTTGAGACATTTCTGAGACAAAATGTTATATCTATTAATATTTTGTCTCAGTTTTTCTCAAAATAAAAAACCGTCAACCTAGATAGGTCAACGGTTTGAAGTATTAATAATGCTTTAAGTACTGCTCGATTTCCCACTCAGAAACTTGTAGACGATACATGTCCCACTCAATGCCTTTCGATCTTACGAATTGGCGGTAAATATGCTCACCTAATGCATCTTTCATTAAGCCATCTTCACGCATTGCTTTAATCGCAGTATATAAAGTTGATGGTAAATCTTCGATACCAACAGATTCACGTTCTTCACGATTCATTTCGTAAATATTTTGATCTACTGGTGCTGGTGCTTCTAATTTATTCTTAATACCATCTAATCCAGCTTGTAAAATTACTGCTAACGCCATGTATGGGTTTGCTGCTGGATCTACTGAACGTAATTCAACACGTGTAGATAAACCACGAGATGATGGGATTCGAATTAATGGAGAACGGTTTCGTCCACTCCATGCAACATATACAGGTGCTTCATAACCAGGTACTAAACGTTTGTATGAGTTAACTAATGGGTTACATACCGCAGTAAATCCTCTCGCATGTTTCATAATACCAGCGATGAAGTGACGCGCATCATCTGATAACTGCATATCTCCACTTTCATCAAAGAACGCATTTTCTTTTGGTCCTTTGAATAATGACACGTTAAAGTGCATTCCTGATCCACTTAAACCGAATAATGGTTTCGGCATAAATGTCGCATGTAAGTTATGTTTACGAGCAATTGTCTTAACTACCAATTTGAATGTTTGAATGTTATCACAAGCTGTAATCGCATCTGCATATTTAAAGTCAATTTCATGTTGTCCAGGTGCTACTTCATGGTGAGATGCTTCGATATCAAAGCCCATATCTTCTAATTCAAGCACGATATCACGACGGCAGTTTTCACCTAAGTCGGTTGGTGCTAAATCGAAATAACCACCTTGGTCATTTAATTCTAATGTTGGTTCACCTTTTTCATCTAATTTAAAAAGGAAGAACTCCGGCTCTGGCCCTAAGTTGAAATCTGTAAATCCTAACTCTTTCATTTCTTGTAATACGCGTTTTAAGTTAGAACGTGGGTCTCCGGCAAATGGTGTGCCGTCTGGTTTATGAATATCACAGATTAAACGCGCTACTTTACCTTTATCAGATGTCCAAGGGAAAATTACCCAAGTATCTAAGTCAGGATATAATTTCATATCAGATTCTTCAATACGTACGAAACCTTCAATAGATGATCCATCAAACATCATTTCATTATCTAATGCTTTGTCTAACTGACTGATTGGAATCTCAACGTTCTTAATTGCTCCTAAAATATCAGTGAATTGTAATCTTAAATAACGTACGTTTTGTTCCTCTGCAAATCTTTTAATATCTTCCTTAGTGTATTTAGCCATAATAGCCTCCAATAAATTTATTTGAAAAATCTTGATAAATCTCCACGGTTAATAGGTATTTCTGTCTTACTGTTAAGTTCACTAACATCATAATATAAAGATTCTTTCACTTCAAACGATGTATTAATCGCACTTTCTTTCTCATATAATAATGTTTTGATACGTTTCATATTAAATCCTTTTTCAAGTAATAATTTAATAACAAGTAAAATATCAAGATCATTCATTGAAAATAAGCGTTGATTACCTTCAGTGCGTTCAGGTTTTATCAACTGCTGTTCTTCATAGTAACGAATTTGTCTTGCCGTTAGCTCTGTTAATTTCATTACTACACCTATAGGAAATACCGGCATGTTTCTTCTTACTTTATCACTTGCCAATTTTGCACCTCCGCTAAGAACTATTTATAAATTAACATACTTTTTTTCAAAAAACAAATCCATGTAAGGAAACCTTACATGGATTTGTTTTTATAAAGTTAAAACCTGTTTTTCAACTAAATTTTCAATCGCTTTAATTATGGCTAGTTTCACATGCTCATATGTTAATCCACCTTGAATATAAGCTTCATAAGGGGCACGAATAGGACCGTCTGCAGTCAATTCAATCGATGCACCTTGAATGAACGTTCCCGCCGCCATGATTACATCATCTGTGTATCCCGGCATATACGCTGGCATCGGTAAGAATTGCGAATTAATTGGTGAAGCACTTTGTATCGCCTGACAGAATAATATCATCTTCTCTTTATCATTAAAAGTAACCGATTGTATCAAATCAGTACGGTATTCATCAAAACGTGGTGTAGTTTCCATACCTAATTGTGATAGTATTGCACTTGTAAACACCGCACCTTTTAAAGCCTGACTGACAACATGCGGACTTAAGAAAAATCCCTGATACATTTCAAGCAGACTAAATAATGTTGCACCAGCTTCTTTTCCGATGCCAGGCGCTGTTAATCGATAACCGATACGTTCTATTAAATCTTTTCTACCGGATATATAACCCCCTATTTTACATATGCCACCACCAGGATTTTTGATCAAACTGCCTGCAATTAGATCTGCACCTACTTCAATCGGCTCTCTATCTTCAACAAACTCACCATAACAATTATCAACAAATATAATCACATTTGGATATTGTGCCTTAATCGCTTGAATAGCAGATTCAATTTGTACAATGGTAAGCGATGGTCTTGAGCTATAACCTTTTGAACGTTGTATTGCAATCATCTTCGTATTGTCACTTACAGCATCAAGTACTGAAGAAATATTAATCTGATTATCTTTCAATTCAATATGTTGATATTTCACACCTTGTTCTATTAATGAACCTATACCGTTTCCTTCTACACCGATTACTTCAAGCAGGGTATCGTATGGCTTTCCGGTAATATAGATCAGTTCATCTCCATGCATTAAATTCGCTTGCAGTGCAAGTGTAATTGCATGGGTTCCAGAGATAACTTGTGGTCTAACAATTGTGTCTTCAGCTTTAAATACATGACTATACACCGCTTCAAGATTATCTCGTCCCATGTCGTCATAACCATATCCGTTTGAGCCTACTAAATCTCCTTCAGAAATTTTCAAGGCACTGAAAGCATCCAACACTTTTTTCTGATTAAACAGTGCTCTTTGTTCAATCAGTTTCAATTGTTCAGCTATTTTTATATCTGTTTGTTCAATTAAATGCTGTAAAGTATCATATTTTGTTATCTTCATTATTATCCTCTGTTTCTGTGTATATTGTTTCAACTGCTTTGTGATTCATCAATTGTTCAGTAACACCGTTTTCAGGATTTTCATATCCTTTAATTTCGTATAGGTTACTCATTTCATTAAATTTAATATTTTCTACGAGCGTCGTTTCCTTCAAGGTAGAAATAGTCTGACCATCATAATCCAGCATCTTAATATGATATGACTGCATTTCGGTTTTAATTAAATTGACCAGTGCTGCTTTAAAGCGTGATACATCTTCAAGGTCGTTAACTGACACAACAAGTTGATGAGGACCCGTTGTTTCAACAGACGATTCAAGTAAATCTTTTTTATTATATAAAGTAAGCATCGGAATATTTTTCATATCGAGGTCTGCAAGAATATATTCAACCGTTTTAATATGATTCATATAATCTGGATGACTGCGATCGACCACATGGACAATCACATCTGCATACTTTGCTTCTTCAAGTGTAGAACTAAATGCTTCTACAAGATGCGTCGGTAGCTGCTGAATAAATCCAACTGTATCACTTAATAAAATATTAAAGCCATCATTGACTTTCATAATTTTACTTTTCGGATCAAGTGTGGCAAATAATTTATCTTCCATAAATGTGTCACTTTCAGTCAATTTATTAAACCAAGTTGATTTCCCGGCATTTGTATAACCAACGAGCGCCACCTGGAACATCTGTTTTTTCTGCCGATTTTCTCGATATCTTTTACGGTGATCCTTTATTACTTCAAGCTGTGTTTTAATATCATGAATTTTATTACGAATATGTCGTCTATTCATTTCAAGCTTTGTTTCACCAGGTCCACGTGTACCAATACCCCCACCTAGACGTGATAATGATTGACCATGACCACTTAAACGTGGTAATAAATATTCCAACTGAGCAAGTTCTACTTGTAGTTTACCTTCTCTGCTTTTTGCGCGTTGCGCAAATATATCTAAAATAACCTGCGTTCTATCAATGATCTTACAGTCCAGCATTTCATTAAGACGCTTTGATTGAGAATTTGTTAATTCATCATTAACAACAACAACATCAAATTCCAAATCACCGCGTTCTTTTAATTCGATAATTTCTTCTATCTTTCCTTTTCCCAGATAAAATGAATGATCAGTACGATCTTTATTTTGTATTACAGTATCGACTACTTCGAGCCCTGCTGTTTCACATAATGATCTCATCTCTGAAACACTCGCCTGAAAGTCAAAATCTGTTTCTATTTTTAAGTGAACTGCTATAATAAGAGCACGTTCTATATTTATATGTGTATCGTTCAAAATATCACCTCTTACAATAGTTTGCGGTAAAACATTAAAATAAACAAGTAGAAAGGAAGAAACAACATGTCAATTTATGATATTAATGTTACAAATACAAAACATGAAACATACCCTTTATCACAATATAAAGGTAAAACGATGCTAGTTGTCAATACTGCCAGTGAATGCGGTTTTACTAAACAATTCGATGGACTGGAGAAAATTTATCAACAATATAAGGATCAGGATTTTATCGTTTTAGGTTTTCCGTGCAATCAATTTGGTAACCAGGAACCAGGTGATGGTGCTGAGGCTGAACAAAACTGTCGATTAAATTTCGGCGTAACCTTCCCTATGCATGATAAAATAGAGGTAAATGGTGACAATGCACATCCTTTATTTAAATATTTAAAACAAGAAACAAAAGGATTACTTGGTGACGGTATCAAATGGAATTTCACAAAATTTCTTGTGGATAAAGAAGGAAATGTTGTTAACCGATACGCACCAACAAAGACACCTGAATCATTAACTGAGGATATCGAAAAGATTCTTTAAGATATCACTTATTTAGTGTAATGATGAATGATAAAGATTAACAGCAAAAAAAGAACAAATCCATCACTGGATTTGTTCTATTGTTTTGTTTGCATCACATTATTCTACAAAAGTACTAATTGCATGTTTATAAATAAGGTTTTCTTTTTCTCCGACATTAAGTAAAATAACGTATTTGTCAAAGTCTAATACGATACCTTTCATTTGAAAGCCATTCGTTAAGAAAACAGTCAGTTCTGTTCCGCTTGTCTTGTACTTCTCTAAAAATGCATCCTGCAGATTACCTGAATTTGTCATAATAATTCCCCTCTATATTTGTCATTATTTGATCACCCATTGCTTTTATGGATAAATCGCTACTGTCAAACCATTCAATCGACATCTGGTTGTTAAACCATGTCAATTGACGCTTTGCGAAATTCCTAGAATTTTGCTGCAAACTTTCTACCGCTTGATTCAATGAAACTTCTCCATCTATATAAGGAATTATCTCTTTATACCCTATTGCAGTCATGCTTTGTTTATCTCTATAGCCACTGTCTATTAAGTTACCTACTTCTTGTACCAATCCCTGGTCAATCATAAGTAATACACGATGGTTGATTCGATTATATAATGTAGAACGCGGCATATTAAGTCCTATAATAACTGTATCATATTTTTCATTGATTGTCTGACTTTTTTTTTGCGTCGTAATTGATTTTTTGTGCATCTCAAAATAAATAATTGCTCTGATTATTCGTTGCTTATTATTTGGATGTATAACAGATGCCGCTTCAGCATCTAATTCAGTCAATATTTGATAGAGTTCGTCCTGTTCCAGTTGATTATATTTTTCCTGTAATTGCATCTTTTCACTCTGATTTTCTTCAACAAATTCATATTGATACAATAAACTCTGAATATAAAGTCCAGTACCACCAACAACCATCGGGGTTTTTCCACGTGCATATATATCTTCAATTATTGCTTCCGCATGTATTTTAAACTGTGCGGCTGAATATGGTTCATCAGGCTCTAAAATATCAATTAAATGATGTGGAATTCCATCCTTTTCTTCTTCAGTAATCTTAGCGCTGCCGATATCCATGCCCCGATAAACTTGTATAGCATCACCGCTAATGATTTCTCCGTCAACACGTTTTGCAATTTCTATACTTAATGCTGTTTTGCCGACTGCAGTTGGCCCTACAATTACGATTAAAGGTATCTTATTCATTTCGGTTTAACCACTTTCCAATATTATTTAATACTTCTTGTTGATTTTTTTCAAACAATACTTCATGTCTTGCATTTTCATAGAGCTGAACATATACATGATGAATGCCACACTTATTAAATAACTTCCCTGTTTTATCTACACCTTTTCCGAAATTTGAGAAAGGGTCATCCTGGCCAGCTACCAGAAGAATCTTAAGATTTTTATTCATGCGTTTAACATTCTTCTTACTGCTTGTAAACTTTAATGATTCATTAATTGAATTTAAAGCACCTATCGACATATTAAATCCTGCATCAGGATCTGAGACAAAAGCATCGACATTATCCTCATTCAAACTGATCCAGTCACTCTCTGTTCGTAATGGTCTGAACTTACGATTAAAATCGTTCAGAGTCAATTTATTGACGAAATCTAGCTTTTTATTAGCGGGATGCAACTTTAATAGTGGTTTAAGCAATAGCGCAGCTGCCTCAAATTTCTTATTATAGAAACTAGTACCTGACAATATAAGTCTATCGAATAAACCCGGATAATTAATAACATATTTTCTAGCGACGATACTTCCCATAGAATGTCCGAACAAAATAAATTCTCCTTTAAAATCAAATGTTTCAAAAATTTCATTTGCATCTTCAATTAATGTATCGATTGATGGAAAATGACCTTTTTCAGAAGGACTGATATGCTTTCCATGTCCTCTGTGATCATGAATCAAAACATCGTAACCCATACTACAAAAATATTGACAAACTGCATCATAACGATCCATGTGCTCAGCCATGCCATGAAGCATCTGAATGACACCCTTACTTTTTTCTGGTCTATATAATTTAAATGCAATACGTGTGTTATCCTTTAACGTAATAAACTTATTCGTAATTTCCATCATTCTTCACCTCATCTATATTATAACGAAAGTATTTATTTTCGTCATAATCTTATCCTCAAATTAAATATAGTAAAACCATCCAAATAAAATTATTTGGATGGTTTTATTCACAATGGTTATTCGTCTTTATTTATTCTACAGAAACTTGAACTGAAGGAGATTTTGCTTCATGAATCTTTTGTTCAAGCTCACGTGTGTAATCTTCTCGTTGTCCGTTGTCATAATTGAGCAAATTAGCCATCGTATCTATAACCGCTTCCTTACGCTGTTCAACTTTATGAATATCAAAATAGAGGTCACCTGTTCTACGTGTCAAGAAGTCAGTTGGTTTAACGACCATTTCTTCCTGTATTGAATACACAAGTTGTGCGTAATAAACTAATGGCAATCCGTTCACTTCAGCAGTATGTTTGGTATGTGCAATGTTAAATAATTTCTCTACATTTGAACCATACTTTTTAATCAAAAATCTTTGTTCCTCTTCCGGAAGATAACTGTAGAGTTCAGGTTTCAGTGACTTTTCAATAAAGTGCTCGAAATTAGCACTGCCTCCTACATCTCCGCCAGAAATTGTTGTATGCTTAGTGTTGCTTTCTTTAAAGTTAAGCTTATATTCTTCTTTTAAACGTTTTGCAACTAAATCAACGATTTCCTGAGCCATATGACGATATCCTGTTAATTTACCACCGGCAATCGTCAGAAGGCCAGATTTACCTTCCCAAATTTCATCCTTACGTGAAATTTCAGATGGATCTTTCCCTTTTTCTAAGATTAGAGGACGAATACCTGCCCAAGTTGATTCAATATCCTCGTCTGTAACTTTTACAGTCGGGAACATATAGTTGATTGCATCAATGATATAATCTCGATCTTCCTGTGTTACTTTCGGACTTGTTTTATCATTATTGTAGAATGTATCTGTAGTTCCGACATACGTTTTGCCATCACGAGGAATCGCAAAGATCATACGTTTATCACTTTCAGTATCAAAGTATACTGCCTGTTTTAAAGGAAAAACACTTTCATCAAAGACAAGATGAATCCCTTTAGTCAGACGGAGTTGCTTATTATTTTTCGAATAATCTTTTCCACGCACTTCATCAACCCATGGTCCAGATGCATTAACAACTTTACGACCTTTAATTTTAAACTTTGTATTAGAGATAGTATCTATAGCTTCAATACCATTTACTTTCTTTTTCTTATCATAAGTAAAGCCTGTTGCTTTCGTATAGTTTAATATATCTGCACCAAATTCTGCCGCACGTTTCATCACTTCAATCGTCATACGCGCATCATCTGTTTTGTATTCAACATAATAGCCCCCACCCTTAAGGCCATTTCCTTTCACTAGGGGCTCTTTTGCTAATGTTTCTTGCACGGATAGCATCGTTCTTCTTTCCGATTTCTTTACACCTGCTAAGAAGTCATAAACTTTTAATGCAAGAGACGTTGTTGCTGGTCCAAACGTACCCCCTTTATGCATCGGTAAGAGCATCCATTCTGGTGTCGTTACATGAGGTCCATTTTCATAAACAATCGCTCTTTCTTTCCCAGTCTCACTTACAACGCCAATTTGCAGCTGTTTTAAGTAACGTAATCCACCATGAACAAGCTTTGTTGAACGTGAAGAAGTTCCGCTTGCAAAGTCCTGCATTTCAACGAGTGCGACCTTCATACCGCGCTGTGCTGCATCAAATGCGATACCTGCACCGGTGATACCACCACCAACCACTACGATATCATAATATTCTTCCTTCATTTTGTTCAATGTTTGATTTCTATTCAGACTTGAAAGTTGCATTATTATTCCTCCATAAAAACTTATTTTTTAAATACTTGTGTAGCTTTAACCGCTGTCTGCCATCCTTTATATAAATCATCTCTCTTTGTTTCATCCATTTTTGGATCGAACTGCTTTTCAAGGTTCCAGCGATCACGAATTTCATCTTTTGATTTCCAGTAACCTACTGCAAGTCCAGCCAGGTATGCTGCACCTAAGGCTGTTGTCTCGTTAATTTCCGGTCGCTCTACCGGTACATCTAAAATATCAGACTGGAACTGCATCAAGAAATCATTCTTGACAGCGCCACCATCAACTCTTAATGTTTTAACTTCAATTTTCGAATCTTTTTCCATCGCATCAAGAACATCACGGGTTTGATATGCAAGTGACTCAAGAGTCGCACGAATAAAATGTTCTTTTTGTGTACCACGCGTTAAACCAAAAACTGCACCGCGTGCTTCAGAATCCCAGTAAGGAGTACCTAGTCCAACAAATGCAGGAACGACATACACACCATCAGCATCTGTAACATTTGCAGCGTACTCTTCACTTTGAGGAGCACTTTGAATCATACGCATACCATCACGCAACCATTGAATTGCACTTCCCGCAACAAAGATGGATCCTTCAAGCGCATAATTGACTTTGCCATCAATACCATAAGCTAAAGTCGTTAATAAGCCATTTTCACTCTTAACTGCTTTTTCGCCTGTGTTCATTAACATAAAGCAACCTGTACCATATGTGTTCTTAGCTTCTCCTGACTCAAAGCATGCTTGTCCAAATAGCGCTGCCTGCTGGTCTCCAGCAATACCTGCAATCGGAATCTGATGACCGAAGAAATGATGATTTGCTGTTTTACCATATACTTCACTTGATGGGCGTACTTCAGGTAACATTGAAGCAGGTACAGTTAAATATTCAAGCAGCTGTTCATCCCATTTTAATTCATGAATGTTATACATCAACGTACGACTTGCATTCGAATAGTCGGTCACATGTGCTTTTCCGCCGGATAA
>CAACWL010000656.1_pt1 | contig 11999 bp, 10 predicted proteins | sample 2275641 | NCBI WGS metagenome assembly CAACWL01 (sample SAMEA5312462, study PRJEB27640) | indoor metagenome | biome: indoor environment; feature: uncontrolled; material: polymer tiles stone | place: Germany | collected 2014-07-07 | reverse complement strand
CCATGATTTAATTGTATATAAAGAACGTGGTTTTCGACATTTGTATTTATCAAGAAAATTCCTCCTTATAAAAATATTAAGTATGCAATACCTGCTATAAATGTTAAAGCAGAAATAACGAGTAATACTTTAGCTAGTTTATACATATCAAAATTATCCAATATGTTTCCTCCTTATTTCAATGTTACAACAGTAACACCAAATCCACCTTCTGAAGGCATACCTGTACGATATGAATCTACAGAACGATGTTTTTTAAGATGGTCAGCTACACCTTTTTGTAATGCACCTGTACCTTTACCATGAATAATGTTTACTGTACCGTAATTAGAAAGTACTGCTTGATCGATATATTGGTCTAATTCTAACATAGCATCTTCATATCGGTAACCTCGTAAATCTAAATCCATTTTTATAGTAGAGCGGTTCGTTCTAGGAACAACTTTACTTAGCTGTTGTTTCTTTTTATCTAGTTTTTCTAAATCTTTTACTTCTATTTTCATTTTTAGTATACCCATCTGAACAACTACTTCTTCATCGCTGATCACATCGATAACTTCACCTTTTTGACCGTATGATAATACTTTAACGTCATCACCTTTTTCAATTTTATCGTGACGTTCTTTCTTAACATTTTGTTTCAGAGATTGAGATGTATATTGATTATCAAGTCGTTTCTTTCGCTCAATGAGTTCATGCTCTTTTACATTTGCAGCTGAATTATCTCGCATATCTCTAAGTTCTTGAAGGATTGTTTCCGCTTCTTCAGTCTTCTGTTTAACTTCTTGATTGGCTTTATTTCTCGCTTCATCCATCAGTTGTGTTTTGAAGTTTTCAAAACGTTGTAATTCCTGTGTTAATGATTGATGCAAGTCTATAGATTCTTGTTTTAATTTTTCAACTTCAATTCGATCATTTTCGACAGATTTAGCATTTTTCTCAAGTGATTCTATCATGACATTGATTTCTTTTTCATCTTGACCAATCAGTGATTTCGCATGATTGATGAGTTCATTTTTAAGCCCTAATTTTTTAGAGATTTCAAATGCGTTTGAACGTCCTGGTATGCCCATTAATAATTTATAAGTTGGTCTTAATGTTTCAACGTCAAATTCAACACTCGCATTCATCACTTTTTCTCGATTATAACTATATGCTTTAAGTTCAGGATAATGTGTTGTTGCCATGATTAAAGCATCTCTTTCAATCGTATAATCTAAAATACTCATTGCTAATGCTGCACCTTCACTAGGATCTGTTCCTGCTCCTAATTCATCAAATAATATTAATGAATCTTTATCCGCTTGATCAATAATATTGACGATATTTTTCATATGTGATGAAAAAGTCGATAACGATTGTTCAATAGATTGTTCGTCACCAATGTCACAAAATACTTTCTTAAATATCGTTATAATTGCGCCATCTAATGTCGGAATTAACAAACCAGATTGTGCCATTAACGTGATTAAACCAACTGTTTTTAAAGTAACGGTCTTACCACCTGTATTAGGACCTGTAATAATAACAGCATTAATGTCTTCTTTAAATTCAATCGTATTGCTGACAACTTCAGATTGATTAATTAATGGATGTCTTGCTTTAGGTAAATATATCGCTCTATCTTCAGATATGATTGGTTTAGTAGCTTTAATAGTTGCACCAAATTTAGCTTTTGCTGTCACAAAGTCTAAATGCCCCATAACTTCTGTGCTTGAAAGTAATTCATAGCCTACTTCGCTAACTTGTTCTGTCAGAATATATAACAATCTGTCTTTTTCTTCTTTTTCTTTAGCTTTAACTTGAGCGATTTGATTATGCATTTCAACAATTGCACTCGGTTCAATATATAATGTTTGGCCAGATGCAGATTGATCATGCACAATACCATTAAAATCTTGACGATATTCTGCTTTAACCGGAAGTACATGTCTATCATTTCTAACCGTAACAATTGAATCCGATAATTTCTTCTGATTAGCTGAAGATCTAACCATTTGCTCTAATCTTGATTTAATGCGATCGTTCGTTTTTTTAATTTGATGTCTCAATTCAGCTAATTTCGGACTTGCTGTATCAAACAAATCGTGCTCATCACACTGTTCACTTATTTGATTCAGCAAGTCACTTAATACTGGCAATTGCGCTACATAACCATCGATATTTGGATAAAGGATTGCTTCATCTTCATCAACGATACTAGCGTAAAATGTTTTGAATCTATTTTGAACTTGAATATTACGTTTAATTTGGTTTAATTCTTCAACGTTTAACAAACTGCCAATTTCTGCACGTCTTACATAAGACTTAATATCTTTTAGGCCTGAATAACCAGGTACTCTATGTTTATTATAAATTTGAGTCATTTCGTCTGTTTCATTTATGCTTTGCTGAACTGTTTCAAGTTCATCACTTGGTTTAAGTTCGTTAATAATACGTTCAGCAATATCACTTGTCGCATGAGTAGACAATTGTTGAATAATTAAGGGATATTCAAGAACTTTTAATGTTTTCTCATTCATATTATCTTCCCTCTTCTTTTAATACTTTATTTTGTTGATTGGATCCATTTTTTAAATGCCTCACGTGATTTAGCATTAATAACTTGTGATTTTTTTACCCAACCTTTTTGAGCCGTTCCAACACCATATTTCATGAAATCAAAATGATCAATATGATGGGCATCCGTATTAATTGTAATCATTAGGTCAGGATTATTTTTTAATACGTCAGCGTTTAAATCTAATCGTTGTGGATTAGCATTCAGTTCTAATACTGTATTAGTATCTCTTGCCATTTTAATAAGTTCATCAATATTAGGACGATATCCTTCTCTTCTGCCAATAATTCTACCTGTCGGATGTGCTATATGTCTGACATATTGATTTTCACATGCAGTTCTAAGTCTATTCATAATCTCCTCTTCAGATTGATTGAAACTTTGGTGGATTGCTGCAATCACATAATCTAATTCTTTCAATACGTCATCTGGATAATCTAAACTACCATCTGGTTTAATATCCATTTCTGTACCACTATAAATATCAATTTCTTTATATGATTCATTTAGTTTTTTAATTTTTTCGTTTTGTTCCAATAAACGTTCAATAGATAATCCATTTGCTACTGCTAAACTTCTAGAATGGTCTGTAATACAAATAAATTGATATTGACGTTCAATTGCCGCTTCAATCATTTCTTCAAGTTTAAATGCACCATCACTATAAGTTGTATGCATATGAATATCACCATTAATATCTTCTAACTGTATGATATCTTGAATATCTTTATCAAATTCTGTACCATCCTCACGCATTGTTGGTGGTATATATGGCACGTTAAAATGATCATAAATTTCCTTTTCACTTTGATAAGTAATGATATTACCATTTGCTTCTTCTATACCATACTCACTTACTTTTTCATTTTTTTGTTTAGCAAGTTGTCTAATTTTTATATTATGGTCTTTAGAACCTGTAAAATGTTGCAATGTATGATAGAAAGCTTCTGGTTGAATCAGTCTAAAATCAACACCAATAACATCATCTTCAATTTGTAAATCTAGAGAAACTTTCGTTTGTCCAACAGCAATTTGTTCTTTAATATCTGGAAAATCAAGTAGTGCTTGTTGTACTTTTGTAGGTTCTTCAGTCGAAATAATATAATCTAAGTCTTTGCTCATTTCTTTCATTCTTCTGAAACTACCTGCAACTTGATATTGAATAATGTCTTCAATATTATCTAAAAATTGATTAATAACTTCATGTGCTTTAATCATAGTATTGATTGGATATTTTTCAGGTCGTTGCCCTAACACTTTCGCTTCTTCAAGAAGTTTTTGTTCAGTCTTTTTCGCAAAACCTGGTAATTCGGACACTTGATTATTTTCACACGCTTTGATTAAATCTTCTTTATTTTTTATATCTAATTCTTTATATAATTTCGCAATTTTTTTACTACCTAATCCAGGTATTTTTAATAATGGAATAAGTCCTTCTGGAATTTCTTGTTTTAACTCATCTAAATAACTTTGTGTCCCATTATCTATATATTCATTTATGACATCGCCTACACCTTTACCAATGCCTTTTAATGATGTCACATCTTCAATTTCGTTTAACGTTCTTTCATCTGTTTCCAATGATTGACTTGCTTTTCTGTATGCTGATACTTTAAATGGATTCTCACCTTTAATTTCCATGTATATTGCAATTGTTTCTAACATTTTTACGATATCTTTTTTTGTTAACATGTCTATTCCTCCGTAAAAAAAGTCATAGGTTCTCCCATGACTTTTTTCAATATGAATTCATTTAATTTGAAAGCCATTTTACTAATTGATCAGATAAGAATGGTGTCTTTGTTAATACTGCATTTCCAATAGAAGACTGTTGTAATGCATCTATAAAAGGTGCTACGGGGATTACCGCAACTGCTGCTAGTATGATAATTACAACTAAATATGCTTCTATAAATCCAAGTACGATACCATAATACCTTGCATATTTACCGCCAAATTCCATTTGATGATAAAAATCAAATACTGTTGCTACAATTTGTAAAATTATTTTAGTGAAAACAAATAAAATGAGAATCGCCATAATATTATAAAATGCATTCTCATTATTAATACTGTTAAATATTGCATTCTTACCTTCTGTAGACGCACTCGGATAAGGTAATATTAAATGCAATTGCTTGCTAAATGGTGCGTAACAAATGCTGGCAATCACCAATGAACTAATCGTGCCGATAGAATGTAATGATTGTAATACTAAACTACGTCTATATCCAATGATGACACCTATAATTAAACATAAAAATATAAGTAATGTTATCATTCTAAATGTCCTTTATTTTTTAATTGTTTGATTTCTTCTCTTAACTTTTCATTTTCTTCTTCTAATTTAACATATTCATGCATAACATTAACAGCTGTAAGAACAGATTTACGCGTTGTATCCAAGCCTGCATTTAATTGCCCGAGCGCTTGCAACTTTTCATCCACTCTACCAGCTACATATCGAATATGTGATGGATCGTCTTCACCAATAATTGTATAATGTTGATCATTTATAACCACTGTCACTCTATTTTTATTTTCACTCATTATACTACCCCTGTTCAAATTATAAATGGATTTCTATATATGTAATCATACTATATTATACATGACATAAGTTCATTTGTGTATGAATATCCACCAACTTGATTTGAGAAAATTCGTTTATATCATAAATTTATGCTACTCTATTTATAGAAAAAATTAAAAAGGCAGGACTTAAAAGTGGCAAACATCGTAAAAACAATTGACTCCAATACAATCGATCAACTTATAAAACAATATAATATGGAAACAAAGAACTTACCAACTGGCACTTTAGCCCGCAAGAAAATAAAAAGTACACAAGTCCAAATATACCGTTCAAAAAAAATAATGTTTCAAGGTAAAGATGCAGAACAAGTAGCAAGTGAAGTACTAAAACAAAACATAACGTCATCACCATCTAAAGCAACACCAGCTACAAAAAAATATGAATTTGATATACATAATACAATTGGTAGTGATGAAGCAGGCAGTGGCGATTATTTTGGCCCACTCACAGTATGTGCAGCATACGTATCTAAACAAAACGCTAAAATATTAAAAGAAATTGGTGTGATGGACTCCAAATCTTTAACAGATCCTAAAATTGTAGAACTAGCTGAACAAATTATACAAATATGCCCTCATTCTCTAATTGTACTTGATAATCCCAACTACAATACAAAGCAATCAGAAGGTTGGAGTCAAGTTAAGATGAAAGCCGTCCTTCACAATCAAGCTATTAAAAATGTCATCTCACGAATCGACGAACAAGAATTAGAACAAATTGTGATTGACCAGTTTGTACAAGCAAGCACTTATGAACGATACATTATTGGTCAAATGCCACGTAAAGACATTACACACTTTGAAACAAAAGGTGAATCAAAATCAATCGCAATTGCTGCAGCAAGTATTATCGCAAGATATGCATTTGTTAAACACATGGATCAATTAGCAAAATCTTTAAATGTCATTATTCCTAAAGGCGCAAGTAATAAAGTAGATCTAGAAGCAGCAAAAATCGTCCAAAAATATGACATGCAACAGTTAGATAAAATTACGAAAACACATTTTAAAAATAGAGATAAAGTATTAGACCTTATTAATCGAAAAAGGAGAAATTAATATGTTACTTATTACATTCAGTTGGCAAGTCATACTTGCTCTAATCATTATTTGCTATTTAATTTGGTTTATCGGTAAACAACTGACAAATTCAACAAACAAGCGAAAAAAATAATATAAAAACACAGCAATCTGATATGATCCTTCAGATTGCTGTGTTTATTTGTATATCTTATGCTCTTAATGTCGCACCATTTTGTTCTAATGCTGTTAAGATTTGCTCGTGTACTGCTGAAACTTTATCTTCTGTCAATGTTTCATTAACGTCTAAATAATCTAAGCTAATTGCGACCGATTTCTTGCCTGGTTCCATATGTTCGCCTTCGTAAACGTCAAATACTTCTGCGTTATTTAATATATCTGCACCATTTTCATTGATTGTATGAATTAGTGTAGCTGCCGTAACTTCTGTGTTAACGACAAGTGCAATATCTCTTGAAACTCCTGGGAATTTTGGAATCGCTTCGTATTCAATTTTGCCAACAGGTTGTCCTAAGATTTTTGTGAAGTTTAACTCAAACACATAAGTGCGGTCTAAGTCATTTTCTTTTTCAACTTTCGGATGTAATTCTGCTATTAAACCAACAACTTCATCATTTAATTTAACGTATGCTGTTCTACCTGGATGTAATAAGTCTAATGTCGTCGCTTCATAAGTGAACGTTAAGTTTAATTGTTCTGCAAGACGTTCTACAATTCCTTTTACTAAGAAGAAATCAACAGGTTCATCTTTTTGTTGCCATTTATTACTTGTATATTGTCCTGTTAAAATACCACTTAAAAATTCAACTTCTGTTGGTAATTGATCTTTTCCGTTACTATAGAACACTTTACCAAGTTCATATAAAGCAACGTTTTTATTCTTACGCGCAACATTATAACGTGTAGCGTCAACTAATCTAGGTAATAAACTTTGACGTAATACAGCTTGATCTTCACTCATAGGCATCATAAGTTCTACAACTTCTTGTTGTTCTAAAGTATAGTTTTGAGCAACATCTTTACGAACTAATGAATACGTAATAGCTTGATCTAAACCAGCACCTTCAAGAATTTCTTTAACTTTTCGTGTCTTCAATTGGTTATCTGTTAAATAGCCAGCAGTTGCATTATCAAAGTTTGGCAATGTCGAAGGTAATTGATCATATCCGTAAATACGCGCAACCTCTTCGATTAAGTCTGCTTTAATCGAAATATCATTTCTTCTTGATGGCACTTCTACTTTAAAGGCATCGTCAGATACAATCGTTTCAAATCCTAAACGATTAAATATTGTATTAATTTCATCTGTAGAAAGGTCGAAACCGATTAATTGATTAACATCTTGTGTCGTAATGTCTATCGTACGAGACAATTCTGGTAAATTACCGTCTGATACAACTTCACTTAACACAGTTCCACCAGCAATATCTTGTAATAATTTTGCTGCTCTATCTAAAGCGTCGAGTACTCTTTCACTCGCAATACCTTTTTCGAATCTGCTTGAAGCTTCACTTCTTAAGCCTAATCGTCTTGATGTTTGTCTAACATTTGTAGCATTAAATAATGCACTTTCGATTACGACATTTTGAGTGTTTTCTGTAACTTCTGAGAAATCGCCACCCATTACACCAGCGATTGCAATTGGTTCTTCACCATTTGTTATAACAAGGTCTGAAGTTAGTAGTTCTCTTTCAACATTATCTAATGTTGTGATTTTTTCATTTTCATGTGCATAACGTGCAACAATTTGATCTGACCCAATTTGATCTTGATCAAACATGTGTAACGGTTGACCATACTCTAAAAGTACGTAATTCGAAACATCTACCACGTTGTTAATTGGACGGATGCCAGCTTTCATTAATCTAGACTGCATCCATGATGGAGATGGTGCAATTGTTACATTTTTAACAACTCTAGCTGCATAGAATGGAACACCTTCTTGATCTTGAACAGTCACTGATAATGATTGACTAGCTTTCTCTTCAGATTCATCTAAAGAAGTATTTGGGTATTGTATGTCATTGCCATATAATGCACTCACTTCATGTGCAGCACCAAGCATACTTAAACAGTCTGCTCTATTTGGTGTCAAATCAAAGTCTAATACATCGTCATTTAATAATAATGCTTCTAGAGCATCACTACCAGGCGTTGGTTCGTTTGAGAAGACGTAAATGCCATCTGCATATTTTTTAGGCATAACATTTGGATCAATACCTATTTCTTGTAATGAACAAATCATACCTTCTGATACTTCACCGCGTAATTTAGCTCTTTTAATTTTAACGCCACCAGGTAAACGACCACCTACTCTTACAACGATGACATATTGATCTTTATCTACATTTGGTGCACCACAAACGATTTGTACGGGTTCTTCTTCACCAACATCCACTATACAAATATTCAGTTTATCTGCTTCTGGATGTTTCTCTTTAGAAACCACATGTCCAACGACTAATTTTTTAATATCGTCTCCATAATGTGTAACACTATCAACTTCAATACCGCTTCTTGTAATTTTCTCAGCTAAATCTTCAGTATTAGCATCTATATTTATATATTCACTTAACCACTCTTTACTTACTAACATTATGCTTCACCACCATCTTCTACAGGCTTAAATTGTTCTAAAAATCTCACGTCATTTGTATAGAAATGTCTAATATCTTCAATTCCATATTTCAACATTGCCATTCTATCTGGTCCTAAACCAAAAGCAAATCCAGAATATTTATTTGAATCAAATCCTGCCATTTCTAATACATTTGGATGTACCATTCCTGAACCAAGAACTTCTATCCAACCTGTTTGTTTACAAACGTTACATCCTTTACCTTTACATTTGAAACATGACACATCTACTTCAACTGACGGTTCAGTGAATGGGAAGAAACTTGGTCTTAATCTAATTTCACGATCTTTACCAAATAATTTACGTGCTAATAATTCTAATGTTCCTTTTAAGTCACTCATTTTGATATTTTCAGCTACGACTAAACCTTCAATTTGTGTGAATTGATGACTGTGTGTCGCATCATCAGAGTCTCTACGGTAAACTTTACCTGGACAGATAATTTTAACTGGTCCAACACCATTACGTTTTTCTAAAGTTCTCGCTTGTACAGGAGATGTATGTGTACGCATTAAGATTTCTTCTGAAATATAAAAAGTATCTTGCATATCACGCGCTGGATGAGACTTTGGTAAATTAAGTGCTTCAAAGTTATAATAGTCAGATTCTACTTCATAACCTTCAACGATTTCATAACCTAAACCAATAAATAAATCTTCTAAATCTTCATTGATTTTAGTTAGTGGATGTTTCGCACCTAAACTTACTTTTCTACCAGGCAACGTTACATCGATTGTTTCATTCTCTAATTGTTGGTTTAATGCTTCCTCTTCTAAAAGTACTTGTTTAGCTTCGATTTCTTTCTCAACAGCTTTACGTACTTCGTTCACAAGTTGACCAAATTCTGGTCTTTCTTCTTTAGGTAATTCTTTCATTTCTTTCATAAGGCCTGTAATAACGCCTTTTTTACCTAAATAATTTACTTTCACGTCTTGTAATGATCTTTCTGCTTTTGCTTCATTAATTCTTACAAGCGCATCTTGTCTTAATTCAGATAACTTTTCTCGTAATGACATATATATCCTCCTATTTTGGTCGAAAAAAAGACTCCGCCTCCTCAAATATAGAGGGACGAAGTCTTCCGTGGTACCACCCAAATTTATACATAGTTATGCATACACTTATATGTTGATAACGGATCTACATTCCGACTTAAATTTCTTTAAGTAGCTAAAAAGATGAAAAAAATTAAGTTACAACATAGGATTTTTCAGTCTCGAATCCATTCCCTTGTCATGTGTAAACATTAATTTACGTCCTTTTGTAAGCTCATATTGATTATGAAATCATTATATTAAATATTATATAATTGGTCAACCTTTCAAATGATAAAGCAAGATACCACAAGATACAGCTACATTTAAACTTTCAGCTTTGCCATATAAAGGTATATGAAGATTCTTAGTCGTTTGTTCAAGTATCTCTGAATCAACGCCAGCACCTTCATTCCCCATGATTAACGCAAAGTTTGTATGACTTTTGACTTCTCGATATTCAACTGCATTTTGAAGACTTGTTCCGTAAGTTTCGCCATCAAATTGTTCCATAAATTCAAATATATCTTGCTCAACAACTGGTAAATGAAAGACACTACCTTGTGAAGCACGTAATACTTTATCTTGATACGGGTCTGCACTACCTTTTGAATAAATAACAGCGTCCATACCTGCAGCGTCAGCGTTACGAATCAACGCGCCCATATTACCTGGATCTTGTACTCTATCTAATACAAGGACTTGTTTAAAATTACTCGTTTCGTATGTAGGCATTTCGACAACCGCAAATATACCTTGAGGTGTCGTTGTGTCAGATAATGATTCTGCCACTTTAAAATTAATGACATATGCTTCCTTTGCATATTCAACAATTTTCTCATCAACTCTTGCATAATCTACTGCTAATAATGTAACGATATTCAGTTGACTATGATAAGCTTCTTCAATTAAATGAAAACCTTCAATAAGAAATTGCCCTTGTTTAACTCGTTCTTTTTTCTTTTTTAATTTATTCATTTGTTTAATTTTATTATTTTGAACTGAAGTAATTTCTTCCATAGTAACACCTCATCTTCTCATTATGATATAAAAATATTATATACGAAAAAAGACTGCCAACAAAGTCAAAGACATTGATGACAGTCTTAAGCACCTTAGTTTAGGTGTTTAAATATTAATTATTATTTAGAAACGACTTCTTTACCTTTGTATGATCCACATGCTTTACATACACGGTGAGATAATTTCATTTCTCCACAGTTTGAACATTCTACCATACCTGGTACTGAGATTTTGAAATGCGTACGACGTTTTCTTTTAGCTGTTTTTGAAGTTCTTCTAGCTGGAACTGCCATGTCTTATTCCTCCTTAAATTTTATAAACACTTTTCCGATTATTTTTCGTCATCGAAGAATTGTTGTAATTTTTGAAGTCTTGGATCAACTTTCTTTTCAGTTTCTTGTTCTGAATCTTCGGTTGACTCAATTTGATCTTCGCCAATAACTTCCCAACCATCGCCTGCCATTGAAATATCTTCGCTACCTTCAGAGAATACTTGTAACGGTTTCTCTAAAATAACAAGTTCTTCAATGATTGGTAATAAATTAATCATGCCGCCTTCGAGTTTATGTCTCAATTCGTCATCATTATTATTACTTTCACTAAATTCATCTAGCTCAAATATTTCTACTGATGTAGTATCAAATGGTAGCTCTACTGGCTTTAAAGTACGGGCACATGGTAACGTCAATACACCATTAATGTCAAGATTGACAATTATCTCATGCATTCGCACTTGAACGTCTCCTGTTACTTTTATTGGAGATATATCGATAAGTTCATCTACCCTATCAATAAGGTATTTCATATCGATTTCTTTATCAAAAGTAAATGGTTCGTTTTGGTATTTTTTAAGTTGTGTTATTGACCACTTCATCTGGGTTCACCTCTTACAAACACAAAAATTATTGTAACCTTAACGACAATGTTTGTCAAGATTTTTTCTTAACATTCATTATCTGATACAATACTTATGATGAAGTGAAATGGGAGGAAATGCAAATGAAAAGTGTTGCTTTAATAACAGAATATAATCCATTTCATAATGGGCATGTATATCACGCAGAATCTTCTAGAAAATTAACGGAAAGTGATGTTGCTATTTCTATTA
>CAACWL010000658.1_pt1 | contig 12021 bp, 13 predicted proteins | sample 2275641 | NCBI WGS metagenome assembly CAACWL01 (sample SAMEA5312462, study PRJEB27640) | indoor metagenome | biome: indoor environment; feature: uncontrolled; material: polymer tiles stone | place: Germany | collected 2014-07-07 | reverse complement strand
AGACATACACCATAACCTAAGCCTATGCTTAGGTTATTATTATGGCGATAGATATTATTGACAACTATAATATAATAGAAGAAAAAACAAAGAAGGTTTAGCAATGTACAAATATATTCTATTTGATATAGATAATACGTTACTTGATTTCAGCAAAGGTGAAAGAGAAGCGATTCGTGCTGTGTTTCAATCTGAAGGCATTGAAGATAGTGAGGAAAACTTTAAACGTTATTCAGAGATTAACAAATCGATGTGGGGGTTACTTGAAGAGGGTAAGCTTGTAAAGCAGGAGGTACTGACGAAACGTTTTGAAGTGTTCTTTAGTGAGAAAGGGATTAAAGTAAATCCTCAGGAGAAAGAGGATATTTTTAGAATCGGTATCAATGAAAATCATCAGCTTGTACCACATGCAGTTGAAATTCTTGAGTACGTAAAGTCGAGAGGTTATGCGATTTGTTCAGCATCAAACGGTGTGTTACATACTCAGATGCGTCGCATGACGGATGCAAATATTATTTCATACTTCGACCATCAATTTATCTCTGAAGCAGTAGGATACGAGAAACCACAAAAAGCGTTTTTCGATGTGATTATATCATCATTAAATATTACAGATTTATCAGAAGTGCTTATGATAGGTGATACTGAAACTTCAGATATTAATGGTGCCATCAATGCTAGTATTGATGCCTGTTATTTCGGTCTGAATAAAGATAGTAAGGCGAAATATAGTATCCAGAATTTATTAGAGCTTAAAAATATTATTTAAATCTTCTTAGGTGTGCTTACAAATTTTGTTTCATAATAAGTTGTTATGGGAATAGTAAGTTAACACAATGCTTGGGAGGAGATTAATGTGAAATTTGTAGATGCTTTCACGAGTGAACAACCTTTACATGGCAAGATTGAACAGTTAAGAGAAGAAGGCATTGATACGCGTGATTTATTTATCGTTTCTAAAAGTAAGATAGACGGGCTGGCATTAATTGATCAGGATGTTAACTATATTGGTGCTGATGGTAATATGCCGGACAAGATTAAAGCATTTTTTACAGGTAAGGATGTTTCCAGTCATCACTATGAAGCAGAAAATTTATCTAATATCTCAAAGATTGATTACAAAAGAGCACTCGATGCAGGACAGATGTTACTATTTATTAAATCACTGGGGGAAAAATAATGTCTCGTGAGGATAAACGATTTTCAAATGTTAAAGATGGTTCAGATAAAGGTTCAAAAATGATGAGTACTTATATCATTACGGATGAACAAACAGGTGTGCAGTATTTGTACGCTGCAATGGGTTATGGTGCCGGTTTAACACCGATATTGGATAGTGAAGGTAAACCTGTACTTGCGCCTGGCTATCCGAAATAGAGAATGGATGAGACTTCGGTCTCGTCTTTTTTTATATGTGTTTAATTTCACAAAAAGAGTTATAGTATAATAAATAATTAAATAGAATAATTAGGAGTGCGCGATGGCGAAAATTACAAAACGACAGGAAAAAAGAAATAAAATGATATTGTTATTGATACTTTGCTGCATTGCATTCATCATTTATTTAATGATAGGTTATTCGATTAAACAATACGAAAAAAAGATGATGAATTATAAAGTTGAAATGCCACATTCATATCAATTTGCATTGAACCAACAGATGAAAAGTGCAGCTCAGTTCTCTAATGGCATTGTGTGGAAAAATGCGACGAAAAAACAGATTGATTATTATTTAAATCCTAAAAAATACTATCACCATCCTGAACAGCGTTACCAGTTCTTAAATCTAGGCATGAGTCAGAAAGTGTCTGCTGCTAAATTAAATACCTTACTTAAAGGGAAAGGAACTTTAGATGGCCTCGGTACAACATTTGCTAAAGTGAGTCGTATTGAAGATATCAATGAAATATATCTGGTTAATCATGCGTTACTTGAAACGGGTAAAGGTAAAAGTGAGCTAGCTCGTGGTGTTAAAGTCGATGATAAAGGACGCGTTGGTAAAGGGGATAAAAAATATTATAATTTCTTCGGTATTGGCGCGTATGATCATGATCCGGTAAATGAAGCGGCAAAATTTGCTTTTAAAGAAGGATGGGATACACCTGAGAAAGCTGTGATGGGTGGTACTAAATTCATTAAGGATGAATTTATATCTAAAGAGCATCAAAATACTTTATACGGCATGCGTTTCAATCCATTACATCCTGGTGAACACCAGTATGCAACAGATGTACGCTGGGCACATCATAACGCACGTGGTATCGCAAAGGACTATCAAAGATTAAAATTAGAAGGCAAATATTTTACACGTTATTATTACAAACAGTAAGCTTAATCTTTCTGTTTTTTTATGCATAAAAATTTATTTTAATAAAAGATTGAATTATCAGAATTTTTAATATAAAATAAGTTTAAAGTTAGTACTTCATTCATTTAGGGGGAGAAAGCATGAGGAAGAATTATTTATGGTTAATTGCATTTGTATTAGTATTATCAAGTGTTCTCGCTGCATGTAGTGGGGGCAGCGGCGAGAAAGATAGTAAGGGGAAACAAGTATTAAATTTAGTATTATCATCTGATATTCCATCGATGAACTCAGCACTGGCTACTGATCTGGTAAGTTTCGAGATGTATGAGAACGTTATGGAAGGATTATATCGTTTAGATAAAGATACTAAGCCGGTTCCAGCATTAGCTGAAGGAGATCCAAAAGAAACTGATGGTGGTAAGACATGGACAATTAAATTACGTAAAGATGCAAAATGGTCGAATGGAGATCCTGTTACAGCGAACGATTTCGTCTACGCATGGAGAAACGTTGTAGATCCTAAGACTGCTTCAGAATATGCTTTTATTATGTATGATATTGAGAATGCTCAGGAAATTAACAAAGGTGAGAAGAAGCCTGAAGAACTTGGTGTTAAAGCAATCGATGATAACACACTTGAAATTAAACTGAAAAATAATCAGCCATATTTCAAAGGATTACTAGCATTCGGAACTTATAAGCCTAAAAATGAAAAGTTTGCTAAAAAATTAGGGGATAAATATGGTATCGATGCAAAATCAACGTTATACAACGGTCCATTTAAAATAGCAGAGTGGAAAACAGAAGAAAGCGTAAAACTCGTTAAGAACGATAAATACTGGGATAAAGATAAAGTGAAGTTAGATGAAATCAACTATAAAGTGATTAAAGATGCGCAAACTGGATTAAACTTATATGAAACAGGTAAAGTGGATTCAGTTGGTGTATCTGCTGAAAACGTAGAGAAATATAAATCAAATAAAGACTTTAAAACTGAACTATCTGCTGCACAATCATTCTTCAGAATTTCATATAAAGGTGATCGTAAGAAAGAATTATCGAATAAAGATTTACGTTTAGCATTAGCGAAATCTATTGATAAAGATAAGTACGTGAAGAACAATTTAAATAACGGTTCTGTAGCGTCTAATCAATTAACGCCAAAAGATGTCTATAAAGGACCAGATGGCAGTGACTTCTCTGAAATTGCTGGTGGAGAAAACTTAAAATTTGATAGAGAAAGTGCTAAAGAAAACTGGAAGAAAGCAAAAGCTGCTTTAGGAGTCGATAAATTAGAATTAGAATTATTAACTGTAGATATCGATACAGCGAAGAGAGATGCTGAATATTTTAAAGAACAATTAGAATCAAACCTGGATGGATTAACTATCAAGATTAAACAACAACCATTTAAACAAAAGTTAGACTTAGAGAGAAAAGGCCAGTATGATATTTCTTACGGTAACTGGTTCCCGGATTATGCAGATCCAATGACATTCCTGGATTTATTCTTATCTACTGAAGGGAATACTGGATATAATAATCCAGATTACGATAAGTTAATTGAAGATGCAAAAGGTCCGTTACTGAAAGATCCTGAAGCGCGCTGGAAAGCATTAGGTGAAGCAAGTACGATGTTACTGGATGACGCAGCTCTAATTCCAGTAATTCAACGTGGATCAGCATATATGGATAAACCATATGTAAAAGGCGTTGTCGTAAACAGCTCTGAAATAAACAGCTATAAAGAAGCTTACATTGAAGGCAAGAAATAAGTAAAACTACCTTGAGGGAAACCCTCAAGGTAGTTTTTTTTGTGTATTATTTTGTTTCAGTTGATGTTTCAGTAGAAGAACTGTTCATTTTGTCCTGCATTTCTTTTTGAACCTCTTCTAGTGGTTTTGCTGACTTTGCAGCAGTTGGCACTGTAATTGCTGGAACTTTATCATAGTTATCATAATTTGCTTTCGTTTCAGTTGCAATTTTCTTATCTTTAATCGTCATATCAACTTTTGTTTCAGTCGTCTTCATCATATAATCTTTATCAAAGTTAATGACTGCTTCACCTTTCACGTCTTCAACTTGTTTTTCAATCGATGAAATTAATTCCTGAGAACCCGTTTGTTCAGCAATCTTTTTATATTCAGCTAAATTTTTAAACTTCTTAGTTAAGCTGTAACCATCTGCAGTTTCTTTAAATTCAGCATCCTTATATCCATCTAATGAATTTAAAGCAGTCGCATAATCTAATTGTTCTAGCTGCTTTTGAACACGTGCGCCCATTGCTTTCGTAACATCCATAAATGTTTTACTGTCAGGTGACATTACAACCTTTTTATCAAAGATATACATATCCATCTTTTGACCCATAGACTCAGTTGTGATTTGAGTTGTCCCTTTATCATCAACATTCATGTCCATGTTTACAGTTGTATCTTTACCGTCTGCTGTCATTGTCGTATCTAATACAGCATGGTAACTTTTCGTATCTTTACCTGCATCTTTTGCTTTTTCAATTAAGTCTACAGCATCTTTGTTTTCTTTAGTAGTTTCTGTTGTGTCAGAGGTAGTTTCTTTACTTTCAGTTGTTTTAGCTTCTTCAGTTGCTTGATTATCAGTATTAGATTTTGTTTCTTCAGTCTTAGGTTTATCTTCAGTTTTATCTGCAGATTCATTACCACACGCTGCAAAAATTAAAGTCGTGCTAAGTAATGCTGATAATAAATGTTTTGATTTCATAGAAAAATCCTCCTTAAGTCATTAAATAAATCATAGCACAAAACTTTAATTTATTAAAATAAGACTTAAGAAGGATATTATTATCTGTCTTGTGGTGCCTGTTTCAACACTTTATTACGTTTAATCGGATCGAGACGTCGCTCTATAAATCCTAAAATGATATCAGCTAATATAGCCATAATAGCAGTAGGTAATGCACCAGCTAGTATGATTGAAGTACCATTTGTTGCATTCGTACCGCGGATGATGATATCACCAAGACTCGGTGCACCGATAAATGAACCGATTGCTGTTACACCAATTGCGATAACAAGCGCTATACGAATACCTGCAATAATGACAGATAGACTTAATGGCAGTTCGACCATTGTCAGTAACTGGCGTTTTGTCATACCCATCCCTTTACCTGCATCAATTAAATGTGTATCAACAGATTTAATACCTGTGTACGTATTCTTGATGATAGGAAGTAGTGAGTATAGGAATACAGTTGTAATGACAGTCGTCTTACCTAACCCTAACGCTAACATCAACAAGGCAAGTAGGGCGATTGCTGGAACGGTCTGTATAATGTTTGCGATAGCAATAATGGGAGCTACTAAACGTTTATGACGAGCAATCCATATACCGATTGGAATACCAACAAGTGCGCCAAGTAATACACCATAAATACTTATTAAGAAATGATCGATAAACAATTGAAAGACATAACCAGCATTATCCTGGAAGTAATGGATGAGTTGTTCGAATGCATTCATTTTTTCCATCTTATTTACCTCCTTCAAAGTAGTTATGCTTTTTCAGATACGCTTCAGCGACAACAGCAGGTTCTTTTAAGTTGTTATCTACTTCGTAGTTTAGTTTCTGCATTTCTTCTGTTGAGATTTTATTTTTCATTGATTCTAATATTGATTTGATTTCAGGATGTTTCTTTAATAATGCATTACTAGCTACAGGATTAGCGTCGTAAGGTGGGAAGAAATGAAGATCATCTTCTAAGATTTGAAGATCATAACTTTGAATTCGACCGTCAGTTGTATAACCCAATACTACGTCCATCTTGTTTGCATTAACTGCTTCGTATACGAGACCGATTTGCATCGGCTTAGTATCCTGAAAGTCAAAGCCATATTTCTTTTTAAATCCTTCGTAACCGTCACCTTTACGTTTCATCCATGAAGAATCGACACCAGCTTTAAGCTTAGAAGCCACATTCTTTAAATCACTGACTTTTTTAAGATGATACTTTTGAGCTGTTTCTTTGGTTACCATAAATGCGTACGTATTTTCAAAACCATATGAATCAAAGTAGTGCTGATCAAAGTCTTTCTCAAAAGCTTCTGTTACGACTTCTCTTGCTTTCGTGGGATCAGTGATAGGGTCTTTACCTAAAGCACCGGTTAAATCTGTACCTGTATATCGTCCTGCTGATACGTTCGCATCTCCACGAACCATCGCTTGATGTACAACAGTACCAGAGCCTAGATTATTGATGATTTCTACAGGAAGATCTGTATCTTTTTCTACAAGTTTCTTTATCATATGTGCTAATATTTGATTTTCCGTTGTATAAACTGAAGCAATTTTAACTTTGTCTGTATCATTTTTATTAGAACAAGCTGTGAGTGCAATAATAAGTACCATTGCACTTAAAATCAATCCGATATTTTTAAACTTTAATTTCATATTATAAATCCCCCTTTGATACTTTTAAGCCTTTTGGGGTCGTGTAGTTTTCAATTACTGCAAGAATTAAATCTGTTACTAGCGCTAACAACGTTACCAGGACAGCTCCGGCAATAATTAATTTTGGCTGGAATAAGTTCAACCCATTAAAGATAAAGTCTCCAAGTCCACCTGCACCGATATATGATGCGAGTGTTGCCCAACTGATCGCGTAGACTGCTGATAACCTGATACCACTCATAATGACTGGTACTGCAAGCGGTAATTCTACCATTCTGAGAATTTGGTTAGATGTCATTCCCATCGCACGTCCAGCTTCTTTCGCATCTTTCTTTACAGATTGAATACCTAAATATGTGTTATTTAAGATAGGTAGTAATACATATAGGAACAACGCGATTACTGCGGGTAATGTTCCGATACCGAAGAATGGAATCATCATTGCAAGTATCGCAAGTGATGGTACGGTCTGTAATACACTTGTGATAGAGAGTACAACTTTCGCTAATTTATCAGACTTCGTAAGTAAGATGCCAAGTGGTACGGCAACGATTATTGCTGCGAGTAGGCTCAGTAATGATATTGAGATATGTTCGATCGTCTTTGTAAAGAGTTCGGCTTGATTTTCCTTTAAAAATTCAATCATGTTTATGCCTCCTCTTCCTCGTCACCCCAGATTGTGTCATAAACGATATCTACTAGGTTGGCACGTGTAATGACACCTAATAATTTATCTTGTTTATCCAGTACAGGGATGACGCGTATGTTTCTTTTCAGTATCGTTCGAACAGTATCCTGAAGGTAAACCCCGGTACGTACGAAATATACATTGTGGTTCATAATGCGCGATAAATTTAAATGTTTTTTATGTGCTTCTGATAAGTCTTCAATATCAACATAACCGACAAGCACATTTTGTTCATCTACAATAAACAGTGTATCTACACGTTTTGTTCTCATAAGATTAATCGCTTCACCTATTGATTTTTCTGGTGTGATTGATATTGGCTTATTCATTGCTTGATCAACGGTTTTAATATTTGGTGTTGTTTGGATTAATCTATTTTCTCCGATGAAATCTTTTACGAAATCATTTGCCGGATTGCGTAATATATTATTTGGCGTATCAATCTGAATGACTTCACCATGGCTCATTATAACGATTCTATCCGCAAGTTTAATCGCTTCGTCCATATCATGCGTTACCATAATAAATGTTTTATTAAATTTGACTTGCAGTTCTTTTACTAAATCCTGAAGGGTATCTCGGGTAATAGGGTCTAATGCGCCAAAAGGTTCATCCATTAAAATGATTTCCTGATCTGCAGCGAGTGCACGGATTACACCGATACGTTGTTGTTGTCCACCTGACAGTTGTGATGGATACATATCGAGATAAGATACGGGGAGGTCTACAAGTTGAATCAGTTCTTCTGCCTTTTTATTTTTGTCTTCTTCTGACCATTTGAGAAGTTTTGGAACAAGGGTAATATTTTCACGGATAGTCATATGAGGGAGTAAACCAATTTGCTGAATAACATAACCGATATTTCTGCGTAATTGTACCGGGTTCATATCTTTAATGTTCTTTCCGTTCAATACAATTGAACCACTTGTCGGTTCAATCATGCGGTTAATCATACGCATTGCGGTTGTTTTACCGGAACCAGAAGTCCCGATAAAAGCGATAAATTCACCTTTCTCGATCGTCATGTTTAGTTTGTTGACTGCTTTCTTTCCGCCTCGATACACTTTCGAGACATTGTTGATTTCTAACATAATGTCACCTCTAATTGTTGTTTTTTGCAAGATAAATATATTTGTTTATGATTAAATCCCGCTCATTAAGTTTGTATACCCTATTTTTTGATAATATATATATAAAAGGAGGAACTTTTTATGAAAATTGCTATAGTTGGTACAGGCGTGGCAGGTGTAAATGTTCTGAAATACTTATCAAAAAGTAAACTGGATGACTTTAAAGTGATTTGTTTCGATGATCAGAAGTATTTAGGAAGCGGCCGTGCATTTCAATATGACGATCCGGAGTTACTCATGAATTATCCAGGTAATTTAATTAGCATGAAACCGAACAAACCGGATGATTTTGTGAAGTGGATTGCCAAAAATGAAGATGCGATTCAGTTAGAGATACATAAAGAAGATAATGAAAATGTATCTCAGAACCAATATTATTCAAGACAGTTATTCGGTAAATATATGACAGATCATTTCGAGAAATTTGCTAAGAAGATGCATGTTAGGATTGTCAGTAATCATGTAAGAAATATTGAGCAGATTGATAACGGTTATCTCGTATCAACACAGGATGAAACATATGAAGTCGATGCTGTGTTCTTATCACCAGGTCAGTTCGGACCGATGGATCCGTATCAATTGATGGATACACCGAATTATTTCAAATGGCCGTATCCGTTAAATCGCATAGAGATTGAACCGGAAAAAGATTACGCTGTAATCGGTTCAGGATTATCTGCTGTTGATATAGTTCGATATTTCACTCCGGAATTAAAAACGAAGCTTTATCTGATGAGTAGAGATGGTAAAGTACAATCTGTACGCGGTGAAATGGCAGATATAAAATTTAAATATATAACCTTATCTAAATTAGAAAAGATAAAATCAAAGCATAATGGATTTCTGCCTTTAACAGAATTAAAAGCTTTATTTGACAAAGAAGTTGAACATCTTGGGATTAACTCAGATAAATTATTTAATGTAAGTCGCGTAAATCCTTTGCGTGCGATGACATTTGATTTAGCAAATCCAAAAGAAGTCGGGTATTTACAATCATTCGTCTTAGAATTAACAAGAACAGCACCTTTAATCTGGCCGTTTATGACAAAGTCGGACAAACAATATTATAAGGATCATTACGCTGATGTGATTACTGCATATTCTAATCCGATGCCTGAAGCAACCGCAGAAGCGATGATTGAGGGCATCAACAACAATAGGATTGAAATATTAAGTGATATGACTTCAGTTGAATATAAATATAATAAATACAGGATTTATACGAAGAAAGAAGAAATTCGTGTACATTATGTGATTAATGCAACAGGACCAGCGAAAAATTATAAAGATGCGATTGAACCTAATCCTTTAATTGAAAATCTTGTCGATCAAAACTTGCTGATTACGCATCCTGATGGTGGTTTTTATGTGACACCAGTCAATAATGAAGTGATAAGTGCCAAAGGTAAGTTAGAACATTTCTACTTACTGGGTCAAAAATCAGGCGGTGTCAATATTTATAACAACGGTATCATTGAACTTGCTGAAGAAGCGAAACGTGTTGTTCAAGGCTTTGTTCAGCAATCAAAAGGGGGATAATAATGTACACAAAGGGCGATGAAAATTTATGGACCGGCAGAATTGATGATACTGAAAATAGCGCGCATTTTAGAAATTTTCAGGTTGTGGATGTCGTTGATCTTGAAGAAATAGATGATAATCGTGAAAATGAACAAATAGAAGATCATACACCTCAATATGATGTCGGTATACTTGGATATGCGGTTGACCGTGGCGTTTACTTAAATCAAGGTCGCATTGGAGCAAAGCAGGGGCCGGATGCAATAAGAGGGAAATTTGGCAATTTGGCTTTGATGAACGATATAACTGTTGGTGACTTCGGTAATATATCAACAGATGAAAACGATGTTGAAAATGTACAAAATGAATATGCCGATATGATAGAGAAAACGCATCCTCTTGCGAAGTTTCATATGTTATTAGGTGGCGGTCATGATATTTCGTATGCACATTACAAAGGATTGAGACAGCTCTATCCGCATCAATCTATTGGTGTGATTAATATTGATGCGCACTTCGATTTACGTGATGCAAACCAGGCTACAAGTGGCACAGGGTTTAAGCAAATTATTGATGGAGATCCTGATGCAGGCTATCTCGTTCTTGGTATACAACAAGCAGGAAACACACAGCATCTGTTTAATATTGCTAAAGAACGCGGAGTAGAGTATGTGCTCGCTGAACATATTGATCAGGACAGTACAAACGAAAGCATCGCATCATTTATTGATAAATATGATGTCATTATGCTTACGTTATGTCTCGATGTGATTGATAGCGCCTATGCACCAGGCGTCAGTGCACCTTGTAGCTTTGGATTAAGTCCTAAGCAAGTTTTACGTTTAATATTAGAAGTATTAAAGCATGATAAAACACAACATATAAGTATCGCAGAAATGAATCCGGAATATGATATTGACGGACGTACAGCAAAAATGGTCGGCCATATTATGTTTCGTATGCTGCATCGAAATTCCAATATTGAATAAACCTATCAATTAAAGAAAGTACTCTGGATGAGTGCTTTCTTTTTTTGTGATAGTTGATGTAAATCGTACGATTAATTGTAGGTTCTATTTTATGTGTAGTAAGTTGATTAGTATTAAACGATTGATAATATATTTTAGGGACAACTGCATATCCTAAACCGTCATGAACAAAATTTGAAGCTGTTTCAAAGCGATCGACTTCCATTACAATATTTGGTCGTATTGCATGACGATTAAAATAATCGTTTAAATGTTGTCTGACCTGAAATGATTCATTCGGTAATATTAAAGGAAGATGGTCTAATGTGACTACTTTACTGGCCTGATTTTTTATATTTCCTAAAATAATATATTCCTCAGTGTATAGTGGCATGGATTCGATCGCCTCGTCATTTATCAACTCATTTGTAATTGCAATATCCACATCATAGTTCATCAGTGCGATTAAAGAATCTTTGACTGAAAGGATTTCTTTTATTTGATAACGCTGAGATTCAAATTGATTCGCGTGATTTTTGACGACTTGTGACACCCAACGATTTGTTGACTCTAATATAGCGATCTTTATTTTAGGGAAATCACTCTCGTTCAAATCATACATCTTCTCAACAGTATGGTGATAAGCTTTGACAATTTCTTTGGAATATTGATAAAACAATATCCCTTTTTCGGTAATTTTGATTTCTTTTGTCGAACGTGTAAGAAGCGCATATCCTAATTCATGCTCTAATTTTTTGATGGCGGTAGTTAGTGAAGGCTGAGCAATGTGAAGATATTCAGCTGCACGAGTGAAACTATTGTGCTCTACAACAGCGATAAAATATTCAAAATGCAGGATTTTCATATAATCTCCTTTTATTAATAGATTGAAACTATTAATTATTAGTTTATTGATATTAGATATCTATATGATAACAAATTATAATGAAAATGTAGATAGAATATTCAGAAAATGAGGGG